>FUFK010049238.1_pt1 | contig 18133 bp, 15 predicted proteins | sample 1021851 | NCBI WGS metagenome assembly FUFK01 (sample SAMEA51879418, study PRJEB19060) | metagenome
CACAAATGAATATGAAGATAACCGTTAGGCTAGCAGGTGAAAAATACATTAAAACTTTAGTAGTAATAAAATCAGGAACTCTAAAATCTGTTAACATAACTGTTTTTTCTTCAGCAATTAGTAAAGCCACACCTCTAAGCAACATAAGCGTACCAACTGTAATCACAATCGCCCTTATTCTTATGAAAGCTATAACAAAACCTTGTGTTGCACCGATTAAAGTTGAAACTGAAAGTCCTATAATCATCGCTAATGGGGCGCCTAAGGGGTCTGTTAATTTTACAACTATCACAGCGCATAGGGCTGCGTTAGACCCAATTGATAAATCAATTTCTCCAGCAATTATACAAATTGTTAACGCTAAACCTACAAGACCCAAGACTGCAAACCTTTCAAGAATAGCGAAACTGATATTGTGACTAAAGAAAACTTCTATATTAATTGCAAAGAATACATAAACACAAAATGATAATAAGATTGCAAAAGAGAGATCCACATCTTTTGTAATCTTTTTTAAAAAATTTTCCATTATTCCTGAGCCCTACTTCCTTTAGCAAATAAACCAAAAACTATGATGCTAAACACGATCATTAAGCCCACACCAACTATTCTAGGTCCACTATTAAATCCTTGTAAAACCATCATATTATCAACCATAGCAATAAAAATTGCTCCCAAACTAGTCCTTAAAGTAGATCCATAACCACCCATTATTGAATTTCCACCAACCATGACAGTTGCTATAACGAGTATTGTCATATCACCTGATGATCCAAATTCTGCAGAAAAATAATTAGATTGAGCACTATCCATTTGAGCAACAAAAGCTACTGCAACAAATGCACAACAAACAGAACAGATTGTGAAAACAATTATCGCCATGGAAAAATTTTCATGGCCAGTGGCTTTTCCAGCAGCTTTGTTTGCTCCAACTAAATAAACTTTCCTTCCAAAATTTGTATGTCTTAAAACTATCTCAGCTGCAATGGCAATTAAAATAAAAGACCATGTGATACTTGGAAGACCCAAAAAAGAACCAGTTCCTAACCATTCTGCATCATGAGGTCTTGTAAAGTTTATTACAAGGTTATCACTCCACCATGCACCAATACCATATAGGATGCCTGCTCCACCTAATGTTACAACAATTGGGTTGCCTCCCATTCCAACAAAATATCCTTGTATTACTCCACTTACGACACCTACTGCTAAAGCAGCTAATAGTGAAACTAAAAAGTTTCCTGCAAGATCCGGTGATCCAAAACCAGTAGCCATACCCATAGCAAACGTAACACCACAAATTGATGCTGTTTCTTTTAATGACAATAAAAAAAAATTTCCTGATAAAGTTACAAATGTAAGTCCTATAGCCATAATGCCATATAGTGCTGCATCTCTGATAATTGCTTTAAAATTGGTTATTGTTAAATAATTTTCTGTGAAAAAAATTCCATATACAAACATCACAGCAAAAAGTGACAATAAAATAGCAAGAAGTGTGCGATCCTTATAGAATTGCAAAAACTTTGCAGAAAAAGGTAATTGATTATTTTCGATGATAGCACTCATAGGTTTGTCTCGTTAAATGGATCAGTAATCTCTTTAAGAATAACAGGTGTTTTAATTTTTTCTAATCGGTGTTCATCAATCATCATTCCTCTATAAAATGTAATCACCCTGTCAGGAAGATATGTGATTTCTTGGATATCAGTAGAGGCAAAAATAATTGTAATTCCTCTTGCTGCTAATTCTCTCATTCTTTGATATATCTCTGATTTAGCACCAACATCAACACCTCTTGTCGGCTCATTCACAAGCAATACATCGGGCTTGATTGAAAGCCATTTTCCTAATGCTACTTTTTGTTGATTTCCGCCACTTAAAAGACCTGACTCATCGTGCATTCTTTTGACATCAATTAAAAACTCTTTTGCTAAATTTCTGGAATAATTATCCTCAGAACTACCAAAGTTAAAACCATATTTTGATATAGCACCAAGTGCTGGGGAGGTTAAATTCTCAAATATTGGACGTCCAAGAAAAAGACCATCTTTTTTTCTATCGGAGGAGCAATATGCAATTTTTTTCTTTATAGCATGGCTTGGCGATTTAGGTAAAAAGGTTTCGCCGTTCAAAGTAAGCGAACCTGATCTAGATTGAAGTGCACCTGCTATGGAGGCTAATACTTCGCCTGCTCCACTACCAAGTTGTCCAGAGAGTCCAAGTATCTCTCCCTTGAAGGCTGAAAAACTAACCGGCTCTAAAACGCCATCAGGCCAAAGTTCTTTTACTTCTAATTTTGGATCATTACTTATATGGTCAGCTTTTGATGGGAACATATTTGCTAATTCTCTTCCAAGCATAATTTCAACTAGTTTATTTACATCAATATCTTTAGTTTCTTGAATACCTTGACTTACTCCATCTCTTAAAATTGTTATTCTTTTTGTAATCTTAAAAATTTCGTCCAGTCTATGACTTACATATATTATTGATTTACCATTTGCTGCAAGACGCTCAACCATTTCTAAAATTCTTCGACTCTCTGCTTCACCCAACGCAGCTGTAGGCTCATCTAAAATTAAAATCTTTGCTTCTCTCGAAATTAATCTAGCTACTTCTACCAAATGTTGTTCACCAACAGATAATAAATTTATTCTAGTAGTCGGGTCTACTTCAGTTAATCCAACTTCATCAAGATATGGGCGTGCCATCTTTGCCAATGTATTAAGAGTGGCAAATTTTTTTACTTTAGCTCCAGTAAGAAAAATATTTTCTGCAACTGACATATTAGGAATCAAGCTTAATTCTTGTTGAGCAATAGCAATGCCAGACTCCTCTGCTTGTGAAGGCGTTTCAAATTTTACTTCTTTACCATTGATTTGATAGCTGCCTTTAAAACCTGGGTCAAATCCACTTATAATTTTTACAAGCGTTGATTTTCCAGCTCCATTTTCTCCAACTAGTCCCATAATTTCACCTTCATTTATCTCAAAATTTGCCTCTTTTAGAGCCTGTATTGCACCAAAGGTTCTAGAAACTTTTGAAATTTTGAGAATTGGATTTGTGGACATATTAAAAGAGATTGTACACCTTTTTTATTTATTAAAAACACACAGGGATAGTTCCCTGTGTGTAAAAATTTTTATAAAAAGACTAAAGCTTAGTCCCAAGCACCTGAGCAAAGCTCGTTGATGCCGTATAACTTACCATCAAAACCTCTAAGTGCTGTGAAGTCCATAGTGGCACCAGTCACTGAAGGGTTAGGTGTAAAGTTAATGTAGTTTGCTAGCTCACCGTTCTCCATATACTCTTTAACAAGAGCTATAGCTAATTGACCTTCATGAAGAGGTGATTGTAGAGTAGTACCAAATTGCTTTCCATCAGTAATCATCTGCTTATCACCGTTACACACAGTACCAACTGTAATGACAGCATCACTATCTACACTGCCACTTTTGCCAGTACCTGCATACCAGTCAACATTATAACCAGCTTCTTCTAAAGCCTTAATACCACCAGTTAAGATCGCATCGTCCATACCATAAACAAAATGAATTCCCTGATCTTTAACTTTAGCTATTAGCTTAGCTGCTCCTTTATAACCGTTAGCCTGTCCAAATCCCTCACCGATGTCACCGATAAGATTTAAGTCAGTTCCAGCGATAGCTTGTTTGAAAGCATTTATTGATAAACCATATCCACCGTAGGAGTGAGGATATGATAATGCAATTACATTAAATCCATCTCCACCAGCAGCTTGTTTCATCTTCATAGCTTTAACCATCATCTCACCTGCGTTATAAGCGCGAAGGCTATCATCTGGTCCGGCATATCCAAAGATGAATGCTTTATCTTGCTCATTAGGTAACTGATTGATTTTTAAAACTGGTACTCCAGTTTTAGCAAGCTTTCTTAACGAACCTAAACCTGCAACAGCGTCAGGTGGCCACCAAATAAATACATCTGGTAGTGCACCACTTGACAAGTATTGTTCTACTTGTTGGTTTTGCTCTGCTTGGTTATAGTTGTTTTCAAAAACAGTAATATCATAGCCGTATTGCTCTGCTGTAGCTTTAATACCTTTAACGAACGCACCAACATAAGCCTCAGATGACGCAGCATTAAAAGACACGATTTCAACTGCTTTAGCTGAACCGAAAGAAAAGCACATTAGAACAGCTAATACTTTAATTAGTTTGTTCATATTGATCCTCCTAATTTCCTTAAATCAAATTATCTACGATTTATTAAGAGATTTAATCTCTAATATATTCAAATTGAATATTTTAATGAATTTATACTATAATACCTTCAAATGAATAGAAATGAGATTACCACCCTTTTAAAATTCGTTGATAAAACAAGACTTTTATTTAACAGATCTATTTCAATTAAAACAATTGACGCTGATTGGAATATTTTTTCTTACGTTATTATTAACCATCTAGACAATAAAATTACCACTACTACAAGTATCATCCAGGCATCAGGTTTGCCATTTGCAACTGGTTTGAGAAGAGTAAAAAAACTTATTCAAGAAAAAAAATTAATACAAAGATCAAAAACAAAATCAGGTAAATCGTTTTCTATACATCCAAGTAATAATCTCATTAAAGAATTCACGGATTATTTACTTTCAATCAAAAAAGAGGTGGCCCTGAACTTAGGTTACAGTGATTTTAATGATAATTATTTTTTTGGAACTTCTCTGTCTGCAGGAAATATTATACCTGCACCAAATGTTATAATTAACCAAAATAAAAAATACAAAAAAATTAACTTTCTTGCCAATGATAATCCCACATTTAAAGTGATAGATAAGAATATTGATTTTTTTGAGTATATACTTGATTGTGAAATTGAACTTATTATTGAAGGTGATTTGAAAAAACTACTTAATGTAATAATTAATAATTCCTCATCAAATAAAAAGTCTAAATTTGACATAGTTGCTTTTAATATTCCATGGATCGGACAGTTAACTAAATTAAATTGCCTTCTTCCTTTGAATAATTTTGTTAAAGATGTTGGACTAAATTTGAATGACTTTCACTATTCAGGAGTAAGATCAAGTTCTTTTAATAAAAAACTTTATGGAATTCCGATCGAAGCAATTCCTGATCTATTATTTTATAGAACAGATATTTTTCAAAAATATGCTTTGAGTCCACCAAAAACATTTCAGGATTTACTCCATGCCTGTGAGATATTAAAAGGTGACAAACAGATAGAAAGTCCTATTTCTTGGCCAGCTAAAAAAGGTCAACCACTTGCTACTAGTTTTATTTTAGCAATGGCAAATTATGGAAAACCATATGTAAACCTTAGATACATTGGGAAAAATATTTATGATTTAGATGTGGAAAAAATATTATTAAAAGCAAATTTTTTATCTGATGCATCTTTTAAAGCAGCTAAAATGTTGAAAAAATTGACTTTATACTCGCCAAATGAATTATCCGCTCATTCCAATGATGAATGTGTTGAATATTATAGTCAGGGTAAATCAGCTATGGCAATGAATTGGAGTAGTAGAGCCCATTTGTTCGAACTAAATGAGGCTTCACCTGCATATAAAAAAACTGGTTATTTACCAAGACCTGCTGGAAATTCCTCTTTTCAAGTATCTCCAATAGGTGGGTTTTCATTAGGCATACCCTCAAATATCTCTCCTGAAAAAATACCTTTTGTTATGAAAAATATTCGTAATTTTGTCTCTCCTGANTTTATAAAATATTATATTGAGCATGGTAGTTTATCATCTCCCGTTTTTAGTGTCGTAAATGATCCTGAAGTGAGAGCTTTAAGTCCAATATTTAATGAAATTGATAAAATGGAAAAGGAGGAAAAAATTATAGAATGGGCAAGATATCCTTTGCCTACCTATTCAAATATTATTGAAGATGTTGGTCATAAAATTTATGAGTATATTTTTTTGAATAAGGATTTGGAAACTACACTAAAGAGTTGTCAACAAAGTGCCCAAAAGTATTTAAATTAAACTATTTTATTTCCATTTTTTCTGCAGGCTGAGGAGGTGCAAAAGGATATCCTCCCCACACCGACTGGTCAAAGTTTACAACAGAACCTGTCATCATACCTGAGTCATCAGATGCTAAAAATGTAACTGCTTTAGCTACCTCTTTTGGATCAAGCAATCTTCCAAATGGTTGAGCTTTACCAGCATCTTCTAGCCAATTTTCTGAGGCGCCATGATATTTTGTTTGAATCTCATGCTCTCCATCCGAAGCCATCCAACCAATATTTAATTGATTAACTCTTATTTTATTTTTTAATAATGCGAATGCTGTATTTCTAGTTAATGTTGCAAGAGCCCCCTTTGATACACAATAAGTTGATATGAATGGTTGGCCAGTCATAGCTGCTACAGATCCAATATTAATTATTGAACCTTCTATGTTTTGTTCAATCATAATTTTCACAGTATCTTGAATTAAAAAATAAGGACCTTTTAAGTTGGTACCTATCATTTTATCGAATAATTCTTCGCTCGTATTAACAATATCTCCCCTATCAGTAATACCGGCAGCGTTAACAAGAACATCCAATCTCCCAAATTCTTGTTTGGCAACTGAAACTGCATTTCTACACTCTTGGACCTCTCCTAGGTCTGTTTTTACAAAAATTACTTTACATCCAGTTTCATCTTGAATTTTTTTTGCTACCTCATTTCCTTTATCTTCTTTTCTACCAATTGTGACAACACCTTCAGCTCCGCTATCAGCAAAATTTTTTGCGATTGCTGCCCCTAAACCTTGTGTTCCTCCAGTCACTAGTGCAAACTTTCCCTTAATACTATTCATCTCTATAATCCTCTATCTCATATCCATACATACTTAAGCACTCTACAAGTTCTTTATTTCCAATTTTAGCGTATTCAAATGGGTTTGCTTTGGCAGGATCTTGCTCTGCCTCGACAATGAACCATCCCTCGTAGTTATTATTTGATAATGTCTCAACTACTTCCTTAAAGTTAATATTTCCATCTCCAGGTACTGTGAAAGCCCCTTCTAACACAAAATCTAAAAAACTTTTTTTTGATCGATCTAAATCATTTACAACCTTTGAACGAATGTCTTTAGCATGAAAGTGATTTATTCTTTTTGCATATTTATTTATTACTCTCAAAGANTTGCCTCCTGCAAAGGTCATATGGCCTGTGTCAAATAAGATTTTTACTGCCTCACCTGTGTGGTTCATCAATTTATCAAGCTCATCCTCAGTCTCAATCGCTGTACCCATGTGATGATGAAATGAAATTGGCACACCAAAATCTGCGCAAAATTCTGCAAATAATGTTAGTTTCCTTCCATACTCTTTAAAGTCCTCACTGTGTATTTTTCTTTTTGTGTTTAAAGGAGCATTTCTAATATTTTGGATAGTTCCAGATGTTTCTCCATATGCTAAAACTGCTGCGCCTAGGTCTCTGAAGAGAGTGAGTTGTTGAAGGACTTTATCTTTTTCATTTTCTAGGTCATTATCGAGCACAGTTCCTGAATACCACCCTGATGCCAGGTATAATTTGTGATTTTTTAAAATTGGACCAAGTTTTTCAGGAGTTTTTGGAAATTTTCCACCTGTTTCCACACCTGTAAATCCAGCAAGTTTTGACTCACTAAGGCAGGTATCCAAAGAAGTCTCTCCTCCAAGTTCAGGTAAATCATCATTGGACCATGCTATGGGTGCTATTCCCAATTTTGCTTTCATAAACCCCTCCTCAAGAAAGATTATAAATAAATAAACCTTTTAAAGAATACTTAAATTTTATTCAAAATGAATTTTTTTTTATTTTTTAAATTAAAAGAATACTATACTTCTGTGATATGAAAAAAGTCAGTATTGCAGTTATTGGGTGCGGGCGTATTGGCCAAATGCATGCTAAGAATATTCAACTTCATGAACAGACAAATTTAGTATGCATTTATGACCCAAATGAAGAATTTGCAAAAAAAGTATCAAATGATTTAAGCGTACTTGCTGTGAAAAGTGTTGACGATATTTTTAACAATAATGATATTGATGCTGTTCTTATATCTTCCCCAACAAATACACATATTGATTTCATAGAAAGATCCGTTGCATCAAAGAAACCTGTTTTGTGTGAGAAACCTATTGACCTCGATATAAAAAAAGTAAATGAGTTTTCAAAAAGACTTGAAGGTAATAAAGTTCCAATACAATTAGGCTTTAATAGAAGATTTGATCCTGGTCATCAGGCTGCAAAAAAATCTTATATTGATGGTGAAATTGGTGAGCTTCATCAATGTCTGATTACATCTAGAGATCCTGGTCTGCCGAGTTGGGATTATTTAAAAGTGTCTGGTGGGCAATTTAGAGATATGACAATTCATGATTTTGATTTAGCCCGTTTTATGCTTGGTGAAGAACCAGTTAAAGTATTTGCAATTTCTAATGCTTTAATAGATCCAAAAATAAAATCTGAATTAAATGATAGTGACACCTTGATGATTATAATGGAAACAGCCTCGGGGAAACAATGTCACATAAACAACTCTAGATCAGCAACTTATGGATACGATCAAAGAGTTGAGTTGTTTGGAAGTAAAGGGATGGTTATATCTGAAAATAGAAAGCCACATGAATTGAAAAAATATAATTCAGAGTTTGTTGATAAGAGTGAGCCCTATTTAAATTTTTTTATTGAGAGATACCAAGAGTCTTATATGAATTCTATTAGCTCATTTGTCGAAACAATTTTGGAAAAAAAGCCTGTATCTGTTGGCTTTGAGGACGGAAGAAGAGCTCTTCTCTTAGCCGAAACTGCCTATAAATCTGTCAAAAGTGGGAGGATGGAAAATATTGATTAAATTTATGCATTTATTCATGAATAATAAATAATTGTTATAATTATATTTTTAAATAATTTTAGTATCTAACACTCAATGATTGAAAACAAAGTAAAAACTAAATGGCAAAAAAAAGAAATAGTTCTAAATAGTTTTTTATCAATACCTAATACTTTTACTGCTGAAATTATGTCTGAGCAGGGTTATGACGCCCTGACCATTGACTATCAACATGGGATGATTGGCTTTAGTGATTTATTTACAATGTTGCAAAGTATTAGAAATAGTGGTGTCACTCCAATCTGTAGAGTTTCAGGACTAGATCACGCCGTAATATCTAAAGTCATGGATGCAGGAGCATTGGGAATAATATGTCCTATGATTAATAATAAAGAGCAAGCGCAAAAACTTGTTCAAGATTGTAAATATCCACCAGTGGGTATCAGAAGTTTTGGTCCAACGAGAGCTAACTTTTCAGTTAGTTCAAATTATTTTTACGAGTCAAATGAGGGAACCTTTTGTCTAGCTATGATAGAAACTCAAGAAGCATTTGATAATCTTGATGATATAGCATCCACACCTGGTCTTGATGGACTTTATATTGGTACAGCAGATTTAACGATAGGGCTGAACAAAGGAGAGTTAACACCTGGATTTGATCGAACAGAACCTGAGATGATTGAGTCTAAAAAGAAAATTTTAGANATTGCTCATAAACATGGNAANGTTGCATGTCTTCATTGTGGNACTCCAGAGTATGCTGCNAAGGCNNCCGAATGGGGTTTTGATNTTGTNACNATTACNAATGATGTAAGNTTNNTATCNGGNGCNGCNGCNNCTCATGTNAGAAANTTTAAAGAGCTNACTAATCAAAANCACGATGAGTCTGATAAAGATAATAATCCTAGCTCTTACTANTAAAAAATANTATACNGCNTCAAGCTCTTTNGCNANATCACCTATTTGAGCNCCNCCAGCCATTAAACGCTTAACATCATCTCCGCCTAATTCTGATGACTTTCCAGATCCTATTACTTCACCCAAGCTTAAGAATGTAAATCGATCAGCTATTAGCCTCGCATGGATTTCATTGTGAGTAATCAAAATAATTGCGATATTCCCTAATTGTTGGACTTTTTTTATAGTCTTTAATACTTCCATTTGTTGTTTTTGTCCAAGAGCCGATGTTGGCTCATCCAAGATTAATATTTTAGCTCCAAAGTATATCGCTCTAGCAATCGCCAAAGTTTGTCTCTGTCCTCCAGACATCGTACCTACTAACTGAGTCGGATCAGAGATATTTATTCCTATCTTGCCCATCTCAGCGATAGTAATTTCATTCATATTTTTAAAATCTAATATTCCAAGAGGTCCTGGGCCTTTTTTTAACTCATTACCCAAAAAAAAGTTTCTAGTAACCGATGTAAGTGCGTTCAATGCTAAATCTTGGTAAACAGTTCCTATGCCTGCGCTTGTAGCTTCTCTTGGGGATCCAAATTTCACTTCATTTCCATCAACTTTAATCACNCCAGATGTAGGTTTGTGAACACCTGATAAAACTTTTATTAGAGTTGATTTTCCGGCNCCATTATCACCAAGAAGTGCGTGAACCTCTCCAGGCAAAACATTTAAGGANACACCGTTCAGTGCTGTGAATGTACCAAACTTTTTAACTAAATTTGTAATCTCAATAAATGGGGCTTGATTATCTTGACTCATTATATACTACCTATAATTCTTTTTCGGATATTTTCATTTGTTAGNGCAGAGGCTATGATTACTAAACCTAAAAAGACTCTATAAAATGATCCATCGATTCCAGGGATATAGAAGAAAGCCTCTTTTGCTATTCCAAAAATAAATGCACCAACACATATACCTAAAATTGTTCCAAAGCCACCTGTTAGTACAACACCGCCAATAACAGCAGCAGCAATTGCCTCTAATTCTTTTAAATTTCCTTTAGCCGCATCTGCGGTATTAACCTCGAAAACTTGGCAAGTTGCAAATACAGTTGCACAAAAAGCAGAAAACATAAATAGAGATACTTTAACTTTATCTGTAGGCACACCATTAGCTTTAGCAGCACTTAAGTTTCCACCAGTAGAATAAATCCAGTTACCAGCCTGTGTTCTACTTAGAACAACATAACAGATTATGGCTATAATAAGCCAAATCATTACACAAGAGTACAGCCCTGGAGCAAATTGGTTTCCAAAATTATTGGTATTCCAATCAATTGGAAAATATAGCCAATCAAATACAGGCTCTAAAATATCTCCACCAAAAAAGTTAGCGACAGGTTGAGCTGAGTATAATGAATCTATATAAACCCTTGCTATATCAACATCTGTGACAGTTTTTGCAACNACAGGATCNATTTTAAAGTTAGCAATTTTTTCTTGTATCATCCCGACCATATATTCGTTTCCAGTAGCCTGAGCATTTGCTAGAGCTTCTTGCAAAGGTTTGGTGCCTTTATCCACCAAAATTTGAGTTTTGGCATCTGCTACCCTTTGATATGTATATTCGAGTCTTTCAGTTATTGCTGCTACTGTATCAGCTGGTAATGTTTGAGCTAAAGATACAAGGTCAGCTTCTGGAAGAGCTTTTGCTTTTTCACGAACCATTTCACCATGTCCGGGAACATTTACAATATTTTTAATATCTGGGATTTCTGTAACTGTTGTAGCGCCTTTAGCTTGATCTGGTCTATGATTGAAAGAGCGAAGAGAAACTTCTGTAAGTCCTCTTAAAAAAAATAATCCACCAAGTGTAACGATGAAAGAAGGTAAGCCTGATCTAACTACAATGGTACCTTGTATCCATCCAAAAAAAAGTGTGAAACATAAAGTAATAAATATTGCTAGTATTGGGGAAACATCAGCAATGTGGAAAACCGTATAAAATTCTATGTGGAAACCTCCCTCAAAAGATATATAGGGAACAATAAATGAAAAACCCCACCTTAAAATCATTGCCATACAGGCTCCTGCGAAACCAATCATAGATCCAATAGATAAGTCAAACTCACCAGCAATTATTAAAAGCCCAGCACCAATTGCTATGATTCCAAGTTGAGATATAACTCTTAGAAAGTTTCTAATACCTAGTGCATTAAAACCCTCACCTGTAAAAGGGTTCCAAGACATTTCACCAGCAGGGATGGAGAAATAGCCAAGCATTCCAAATAAAAGCAGCATAACTCCAATAGGTCCAATTTCTGGTCTTGAAACCAGTGTGGTAAGCCAAGTTTTCTTTTGGTGCCTATCAGACTCTTGTCTTTGGGGAGTTGAGGTTGTAGCCATTATTTAATTTATATAATTTTAATAAAGATCATTCAGTTTAATTATACTTAAATATAAAAAAAGTGGGCAGTTTACTGCCCACTTTTCAAGATTTATAAGATTATACTATCTATCAATACCTGCTAAAGCAGCAACTGATGAAGCATTTGACTTGTCAACAAATCCTGGACCTGATGGAATGTTTGCACCAGGTAAAAGGCCAGCACCGTTGTTGTATAAGTGTAATACTACAACAGGCATATAACCTTGTAGACGTTGTTGTTGGTCAATTGTGAAAGCAACTTTACCCTCATTGATTAAGTCCATAACAGGTGGGCTCAAGTCAAAACAAGAGTGGTGTACTGACATACCTAACTCATCGATAGCCTGTTGAACTCCAACACAAACGTGCGGACCAACTGATAATACTGCATCAACATCTGGGTTTGCTTGTAAACCAGCAGCAGCTCTTGTTGGGATAGTAGCAGGATCGTTTGAGCTATCTACTAATTCAGTAGGAATAGCTTCACCGTAACCACCACATCTATCTGTCAAAGCTGTGTTGTAAGCTTCTTGAATCATGCAAAGAGCTTTTGTAGCACCTTCTGCTTTTGCTCTTGCACCAGCAGATTGACCAGCAAGGTATTCAGGCTGACCAACGTGCATTAATGCGCCAAGTGAAGCAGAAGACTCAAGACCTGAGTTCATTGTNATNACTGGAATACCAGCAGCAACNGCGTCTTTAATNGCTTGACCTAANGCTTCNGGATCTGGAAGTGAAACNACCATTCCATCAGGCTGAGTTGCNGCAGCAGCAGCAATTGATTTTGCCATGTCACCCATGTCACCTGAAGGGTTGAAGATATATTCAAAATCTGCACCTACGTGTCTAGCAGCATCTTCACCACCTTTTTGCACAACAGGCCAGAAAGGGTCTTTACCCTCACCGTGTGTTACCATTACATATCTTTCAGCAAATGCAGAAAGAGATAAGAATGATACAAGAATTGTAAGAATTATTTTTCTCATAAATTCCTCCTTAATTATAACGAGAGCATAATATTAATTTTTTCAATCAAATCCAAAACATTTGTTACTTAAAATCATGCAATTTGATCATTTGCGACAAAAAAAATCAGATTAAACGTCAAAAAGTTTCAATAATCAAAAATATAGGTATTTCTTGTGTTTTACTTATAATAAATCAAAACACATTGGCTAAATTAACTATGAATATATGTTTCCCAACTAAGATAATTCCCACAAGCCTCATTTAATATTTCGCCCGTTTTTGAAGCATTCATCACTACATGATGTTCATAACCGTGTCTACAAACATATTGCATTAATTTTTGAAGCTTAGGTACCTTTGCAACAGCTCTTGTACCAAAAGTGTTTAAAGGATCATCAGTTAGCTCTCCCTCTCCAAAGTAGCATTTTATTTTACCTAAGTTATCATCAGTGGAAATCCTTCCATAAGTTAGAGGATTGGNTGGGGTTCTACCNTCAAGTGCNCCATGGGTTTTTTCCTCACCAAAAACACTTCCCAAAATAGGTGCTGTACTTATTTTCAAATCAGGGAGGAAACTTTTAGCCCAATTTCCACAATGAAATAAAACACACTTTTCCTCATCTTGGTCATAATTATTATTCCAATCAACTAAAGCACTTGGACTGTTTGAGGCTAATTGCATAGCATACATCGTTAAAGTTCCCGTGACATCTACTTCACAAGCACTTGGAAGCATATTTTCGCTCATCATACTCATTGACGTACAAACATTACATCCATAATTTTCTTGAATACTTGTCCAACATTGAATAGCAGTAGCATCGAGTTTGTTTGTTTNAACAAAATCATTTAAAACAACATCGAGCCTCGCAAGCTGTAATAATTTTTCAGATGGGGTAGCAGTAGAATCTCCATAACCTGAAATTTTATTCATCGAGTCTTTAACTTTTTTGCTATCATCATTAAGTTCTTTAGCTTTACCAAGGACTTCTGATAAATCGATAGTAGTGACACTAATACCATGGCGTTCTAAAATTTTTTCACTGAACCTGACTGTATTAAAAGCTTGNGGTCTTGCTCCAACAGCTCCTATTCTGACNCTCCTCATACCTTTCACTACTTTACAAATTGAAATAAATTTATTTAGCTCATGATCAAATTCATTTCCCGACAAACTTACAACATGGCTTTTTGTTAACGAGTACTTTATTCCATATTGATAAAGATTATTACAAACAGATATTTTACCACAATAAGCATCTCTTCTATTTGAGGGTTGCATTTTATCTAAATCATCTGGAGTTGCTTGAACCAGAACAGGCACATCTAAACCTGATAGTCTAATTGTGTCTGCTACTCCTTTTTCATCACCAAAATTAGGTAAGACCACTAATATGCCCTCTATTTCATCTTTATGGGATTTAAAAAGATCAGCGCACTTTTGAGCTTCAAGAAATGTTTCCACTCCGCCCAGCTTGGTGTCTGAGTCTTTCAAAATAATAGGTTTTAAACCTTTATTCTTAAAAATATTTAAAACTTCATTTCTAGCCTCAGTAATAAGATGATCTGGAAAAAAATCTCTATTACCTATTATTATACCTAATGTTGTCGACATCTACGCCCTCCTCCAGTGACTTATTATATAATAATTGAACTACCCTAAAAAGGGCATATTCTTATTTTTTTTAAACATGAAACATAAAGAACTTGAACGTAAATCAATTGAGTATCGAAAGACAATTTTAGAAATAATTTACCATTCAGGTGCTGGGCATACTGGAGGAAGTCTGTCCTGTATTGATATTTTAAACGTACTCTACAATGGTATCATGAACATTACCCCTGAAAATTTTTCTTCTTTTGATCGAGATCACTTTATTCAAAGCAAAGGTCATTCAGTTGAAGCCCTATACACTGTTTTACAAGATTGTGGTTTTTATAGTCAAAAAGATCTAAAAAGTTTAAATCAATTTCAATCTCATTTTATAGGGCACCCAACTAGAAAAGTTCCTGGCATTGAACATAATACAGGGGCCCTCGGTCATGGTTTGTCCGTTGCTGTTGGTATGGCTTTAGGATTAAAAATGGATAAAAAAGAATTTCGCGTTTTTACTTTATTAGGTGATGGCGAATTATCAGAGGGATCCATATGGGAAGCAGCAACCACAGCCTCAAAATATCAGTTAGATAATTTGATCGTTATTATAGACCGAAATAAATTACAAATAACAGGCAATACCGAAGAAGTTAATCCAATCGAGCCTCTTGCTGATAAGTTTTCTTCTTTTGGTTTTAGTATTTCAGAAACCCTTGGCAATGATATCTCCTCCTTAATGGAAATTTTACAAAAAACCCCAACTGAAAAAAATAAACCTAATCTTATAATTGCTAATACAGTTAAAGGTGCGGGTGTAAGTTTTATAGAAAATCAAATTGCTTGGCATCATAAAGTACCAAGTGAAACAGAGTATAATATGGCCATGAAAGAGCTAGATGAGGCATTGTTAAATGTCTGATATAAAAATAGGCAAACCTAATCTAGAAGTTTTTGCAGAAACACTTCTTTTAGAAGCTAAAAAAAAACTCTTCTATAACAGTGGTCACTAGCGACTCTCGCGGATCTGGGAAACTCGTTCCCTTTGGAAAAGAGCTCCCTGAACAAATAGTCGAAGTTGGTATAGCAGAACAAAACTTAGTTGGAATTAGCGCTGGACTTGCCGCCTCTAGAAAAAAAGTATTTGCGGTATCTCCTGCTAGTTTTTTGACTGCTCGCTCTCTTGAGCAAATAAAAGCAGATATTGCTTACTCTAATCACCCTGTTTGCTTAGTAGGCATTAGCGCTGGAATTAGTTATGGGCAATTGGGTTCAACGCATCACTCTATTCATGATTTTGCTGTCCTTCGCTGTATTAACAATCTCTCCATTGTTGCACCTTCAGATAATTTTGAAACTACAGAAGCTATTAAACAAGCGGTTGATTATCAAAACCCTCTTTACATAAGATTTGGAAAAAAGCCTATGATGGATATCCATTCCCAGAATGCATCTTTTAAAATAGGAAAGGCGATAATTGCAAAAAAAGGTGAAGATGTTCTTTTAATTGCTACAGGAGAAAATGTACAACGAGCTTATCTAGCTGCCCAAATTCTTGAGCAAAACAAAATTCAAGCAACAGTAATTAGCATGCATACTATCAAACCCTTTGATGAAGAAACTTTTTTAAATGAGGCTAGAAAAGCAAAAGTGATTGTGAGTGTAGAAGAGCATAGCATTTATGGAGGGCTAGGTGAACAGTGTGCAAGCCTACTAGCTCAAAATAAAATCAATACCTGTTTTAAAATTTTAGGAATTCCTGACGAATATATGATTAATGGATCTCAGTCTGATGTATTAGATCACTATAATATGAGTCCTGAAAAAATATCAAAAACTGTTTCCGACTTATTAATAAATAAGTGAGTTATATCTCTTTAGACTCAAGTACTTCTTCAACAACAGTTGTTGTATTTAATGAAGATTTATCTATTCAAAAAAAATTTCAAAAAGAACATCAACAAATTTATACCTCTGAGGGATTTGTTGAACATGATCTTGAGGAAATTTATAACAATTTAATAGAGCTTATCAAAGCAGCTGCTGAGATAGCGCCCGACCCTCAGCTAATTAGTATCACTAATCAAAGAGAGACGTTCACTCTTTTTGACAAATTTACAGGTAAGCCTGTAAGAAATGCAGTTGTATGGCAATGCACTCGTGGTGAAGAAATTTGTGAAAAAATATTGAATAACAAAAACCATTCAGAACTTATTACTCAAAAAACTGGTTTAAAGGCGAATACCTTTTTCTCAGCTAGTAAGCTTAAATGGGTAATAGAAAATGAACCANACATCAAAGAAGGTCTATTAAAAGGAAATATATTATTTGGAACCATAGATACTTACCTTCTTTATCGCCTCACCAAGTGTAAAGAGTATGTGACAGACACAACGAATGCTTCTCGAACTTTATTATTTAATTGCATTGATAATCGTTGGGATAATGAACTATTTTCAATTTTTGAAATCGAACAATTTAAACTTGCTGATGTGAAGTCTAGTTCAAGTAATTTTGGTCTTAGTAATTTTGAGAATAGTTTTTTAAAAGAAATCCCGATATCAGGTGTTGCTGGCGATGCACAAGCGTCTTTCTTTGCCAATTTATGTTTTAGCCCTGGAGACAGCAAGATTACTACAGGCACTGGCTTTAACATACAAACAAATATTGGAACTTCATTTAAAATTGATACTAACGCTTTTACTACTCTTGCATTTAGTCATAATAAAAAAAATTATTACTCTCTTGAGTGTCTCGGCTCAGTTGCTGGCGCTACAATTTCTTGGTTAAAAAATAATTTAAAATTGATTGATAAAGTAAGCGAAAGCGAAAGTCTCTCTCTAGACATTGAGGACTCTGGGGGTGTCGCTTTGATACCAGCTTTTACGGGATTAGGTCCTCCTTTTTGGAAGGCAAACGCTCGTGCTGCTTTTATTGGCATCAATGCATCAACAACTAAAAAACAAATTGTAAGAGCCGCTCTCGAGTCAGTTGCATTTCAAATGGTCGTATATTTAGAATTTCTTCAGAGAGATAACAAATTTAAATTAAAAAATCTCATAGTGGATGGAGGGATGATTAAAAATAAATTATTCCTTCAAATGATTGCAGATCTTTTAAAGATTGAAATTATGGTACCCGAAATAGAAGAGATGTCTTTGTATGGGGCGCTGCTCTTTGGAATACAGCAACAAAAGAATATTTCTGAGTTGAGAGATTTAAATAAATTTGCGGTAAGACGGAAAGCTATAAAATACCAAGAAAATCAGGGTCTTCAGAGATCTTTTCAACATTGGAAAAAAATAATTGATATATATTTCATATCAAATCAAGAAAAAAATTAAGAATTATTATTACAACTAAACCTAAATTTAAGTTAATCTTAAACTGATATAGAAGGAGGAATGCT
>FUFK010056948.1_pt1 | contig 18131 bp, 23 predicted proteins | sample 1021851 | NCBI WGS metagenome assembly FUFK01 (sample SAMEA51879418, study PRJEB19060) | metagenome
GGCCAAGGACAACCACGTCACCGCGCTCGACATCGCCAAGCGCCTGCTCGACTACAACCAGCACGCCCCCACCATCTACTTCCCGCTGCTGGTGCCCGAATGCTTCCTGATCGAGCCCACCGAAACCGAAACCAAGGAAGCCATGGACGATTTCATCGACGCCATGGCCAAAATCCTGGAAGAAGCCAACACCAACCCGGAAACCGTCACCGAAGCGCCGTTCACCCAGCCCGTGCGCCGGCTGGATGAGGTGAAGGCGGCGAAGGAGTTGGATTTGGTTTGGACATAAGAACAACTTTTGGGTTAAAAATTGAGAAAGAACTTAAAGTCTAAATAAGGAATAAAANAATGGACTTTTATGCCAAAGACTGCGAATTGGTTCTTGGGCTTGTTGCTCCTGTGGGGGTCAATTTAGGCGATGTGCAGAATCGATTGGAATCTATTTTTCGGCAATTTAGGTATGACGTTGATTTTGTTCACCTTAGCGAGGTTTCAAAAAGCGTCTTTGGAAATGACGGTCCCCCTCTCCAGGATGAAGTGAGTCGCTTGGATGCCGCTATGAAGCAAGGGACTGAAGCGCGGGAAAAATACAAGCGAGGTGACATATATGCCCTGCTCGCCATTGATGCAATTAGTAGTAAAAGAGATTCGGAGAACGATAGGCCAAAGCCAGTAAAACGGAAAGTCCACGTTATCCGTTCTTTAAAACATGCTGAAGAGGTAGAGACTCTTCGGCAGGTGTATGGGCGGGGATTCTTTTTACTAGGCGTTTCGGCTTCGATAAACACCAGAAGAAATTACCTTGAGAACATAAAGGGTGTTAAGGGTCATCAGTTAGAGAAAATCATCAAGAAAGATGACAAGGAAGNTGTTCCGCTTGGCCAGCAAACCAGAAGTGTTTTCCAGTTGGCTGATGCGTTCGTGACAACTGATGATACAGAAAGATTGTCTTCCCAGTTATCAAGAATAATTGATCTTCTTTTCTCTAAGCCAGTTGAGCCACCAACGGCTGAAGAGTATGCGATGTTTATGTCCTATGCTGCATCGTTACGTTCTGCAGACCTATCCAGGCAAGTTGGCGCTGTTGTTATGAATTCACACAAAGACATTCTTTCCACCGGCGCCAACGACGTACCTAGAATGGATGGCGGGCTATATTGGCCGGGAAAAGATGACCAAAGAGATTACGTAAAAGGCTTTGACTCTAACGAGAGAGAAAAAGAGAAAATCATAGATGACGTTTTGCAGAGCCTCTTTCCTGACGGCTGTGATGACAGCGAATTGCTAAGGGGAAAATTAAAAGGCTCTCGGCTGATGGATCTAACAGAGTTTGGCCGTGCTGTACATGCTGAGATGGAGTCTCTTTTGCAGGCTGCCAGAAATGGCGTGTCCGTGCGAGGCTGTTCGCTGTATACCACAACCTATCCTTGCCATAACTGCGCGAAGCATATAATCGCGGCGGGGATAAAAGAGGTTGTGTATATAGAGCCTTATCCTAAAAGTTATGCAAAGCAGCTTCATGATGACTGTATGGAATCTGAAGAAGCGGAATCTGAGGACAAAGTCGTTTTTCGACAGTTCGTTGGAGTAGGACCAAGAAGATTCGTGGACCTGTTCTCGACAAGGCTAAGTANTGGTCGAAAAGTCACGAGAAAGGTTGACGGCGGTCTTCAGGTATGGGATAGAAATGATGCAGAGCTTCGCGTGCCGATGACGCCGCTATCTTATCTTGAGTCTGAAATGAAGTTGGTCAAGGAATTCTCTGAACTTACGCGTTCTTAAAGAGGGAATTGTTATGANTATAAATAAAAATCATGAGCGTGCTGAAAGAATCGTTGATTCATGGCCAGAATGGAAAAAAGAAGTCATATTGACCAGGCACTCGGCTGATAACTTGTCTCAGCAAAGGCACCATGGTGGAACTGCCCAGAGCTCACATAGAGATAACGAGGCTAAGAGTAGGTAAAGAGCTCTGCCGGTCTTTAGTTCGGCAGCGGCATCTATTAATGGACGCGCCGGCATAGTCCGGTGCGTCTACCTCTACGCCATGGTGCCGGCCGCGAAGGCATGATCCGCGTCGGCGAATACTCCACCCTCGCCGCCAACTACCTGCTCAAGCGCCTCGAAGCCATCGGCTGCCAGGCCGCCTATCCCGAGCGCCGCGCCAGCCACGAATTCATCCTCACCTTCGCCAAACAGGCCAAGGACAACCACGTCACCGCGCTCGACATCGCCAAGCGCCTGCTCGACTACAACCAGCACGCCCCCACCATCTACTTCCCGCTGCTGGTGCCCGAATGCTTCCTGATCGAGCCCACCGAAACCGAAACCAAGGAAGCCATGGACGATTTCATCGACGCCATGGCCAAAATCCTGGAAGAAGCCAACACCAACCCGGAAACCGTCACCGAAGCGCCGTTCACCCAGCCCGTGCGCCGGCTGGATGAGGTGAAGGCGGCGAAGGAGTTGGATTTGGTTTGGACATAAGAACAACTTTTGGGTTAAAAATTGAGAAAGAACTTAAAGTCTAAATAAGGAATAAAAAAATGGACTTTTATGCCAAAGACTGCGAATTGGTTCTTGGGCTTGTTGCTCCTGTGGGGGTCAATTTAGGCGATGTGCAGAATCGATTGGAATCTATTTTTCGGCAATTTAGGTATGACGTTGATTTTGTTCACCTTAGCGAGGTTTCAAAAAGCGTCTTTGGAAATGACGGTCCCCCTCTCCAGGATGAAGTGAGTCGCTTGGATGCCGCTATGAAGCAAGGGACTGAAGCGCGGGAAAAATACAAGCGAGGTGACATATATGCCCTGCTCGCCATTGATGCAATTAGTAGTAAAAGAGATTCGGAGAACGATAGGCCAAAGCCAGTAAAACGGAAAGTCCACGTTATCCGTTCTTTAAAACATGCTGAAGAGGTAGAGACTCTTCGGCAGGTGTATGGGCGGGGATTCTTTTTACTAGGCGTTTCGGCTTCGATAAACACCAGAAGAAATTACCTTGAGAACATAAAGGGTGTTAAGGGTCATCAGTTAGAGAAAATCATCAAGAAAGATGACAAGGAAGGTGTTCCGCTTGGCCAGCAAACCAGAAGTGTTTTCCAGTTGGCTGATGCGTTCGTGACAACTGATGATACAGAAAGATTGTCTTCCCAGTTATCAAGAATAATTGATCTTCTTTTCTCTAAGCCAGTTGAGCCACCAACGGCTGAAGAGTATGCGATGTTTATGTCCTATGCTGCATCGTTACGTTCTGCAGACCTATCCAGGCAAGTTGGCGCTGTTGTTATGAATTCACACAAAGACATTCTTTCCACCGGCGCCAACGACGTACCTAGAATGGATGGCGGGCTATATTGGCCGGGAAAAGATGACCAAAGAGATTACGTAAAAGGCTTTGACTCTAACGAGAGAGAAAAAGAGAAAATCATAGATGACGTTTTGCAGAGCCTCTTTCCTGACGGCTGTGATGACAGCGAATTGCTAAGGGGAAAATTAAAAGGCTCTCGGCTGATGGATCTAACAGAGTTTGGCCGTGCTGTACATGCTGAGATGGAGTCTCTTTTGCAGGCTGCCAGAAATGGCGTGTCCGTGCGAGGCTGTTCGCTGTATACCACAACCTATCCTTGCCATAACTGCGCGAAGCATATAATCGCGGCGGGGATAAAAGAGGTTGTGTATATAGAGCCTTATCCTAAAAGTTATGCAAAGCAGCTTCATGATGACTGTATGGAATCTGAAGAAGCGGAATCTGAGGACAAAGTCGTTTTTCGACAGTTCGTTGGAGTAGGACCAAGAAGATTCGTGGACCTGTTCTCGACAAGGCTAAGTAGTGGTCGAAAAGTCACGAGAAAGGTTGACGGCGGTCTTCAGGTATGGGATAGAAATGATGCAGAGCTTCGCGTGCCGATGACGCCGCTATCTTATCTTGAGTCTGAAATGAAGTTGGTCAAGGAATTCTCTGAACTTACGCGTTCTTAAAGAGGGAATTGTTATGAATATAAATAAAAATCATGAGCGTGCTGAAAGAATCGTTGATTCATGGCCAGAATGGAAAAAAGAAGTCATATTGACCAGGCACTCGGCTGATAACTTGTCTCAGCAAAGGCACCATGGTGGAACTGCCCAGAGCTCACATAGAGATAACGAGGCTAAGAGTAGGTAAAGAGCTCTGCCGGTCTTTAGTTCGGCAGCGGCATCTATTAATGGACGCGCCGGCATAGTCCGGTGCGTCTACCTCTACGCCATGGTGCTCGGCCGCGAAGGCATGATCCGCGTCGGCGAATACTCCACCCTCGCCGCCAACTACCTGCTCAAGCGCCTCGAAGCCATCGGCTGCCAGGCCGCCTANCCCGAGCGCCGCGCCAGCCACGAATTCATCCTCACCTTCGCCAAACAGGCCAAGGACAACCACGTCACCGCGCTCGACATCGCCAAGCGCCTGCTCGACTACAACCAGCACGCCCCCACCATCTACTTCCCGCTGCTGGTGCCCGAATGCTTCCTGATCGAGCCCACCGAAACCGAAACCAAGGAAGCCATGGACGATTTCATCGACGCCATGGCCAAAATCCTGGAAGAAGCCAACACCAACCCGGAAACCGTCACCGAAGCGCCGTTCACCCAGCCCGTGCGCCGGCTGGATGAGGTGAAGGCGGCGAAGGAGTTGGATTTGGTTTGGAGTGAGTGATGGGGTTTTGAGGGTCAGTTAGTTCTCACTGTCGAAGGGGCCTTTTCTGGTCCCTTTTGCTTCCTAAGTGACAGGCGAATCTAGGTGTTGACTTGTGATTCCGGTCACTTTTTATTTTCTTAGGGGTTAGAATGCTTACCTAAGCGACGCTCCTAAGCTGTGACAGACCGCGTATTTTGTTATTCAGTAAGCTCGCACTCGGCCTAACGCATTTTATATGCCAGTGCTCTTAGCTTTAAATAGGGGATTTATGAGTATAAGAAGCCAGCTAGAGCCTGAATTATTAGCATACATCGATCAGGTTCTTGACGTATGTAGCTCTCGTGCTGTTTACGTAATAAATCACATTTTAGATCATGGCTCAATATCGTCTGAGAATATTAGGAATAAGGGGTATGTGCATGGCGCTAGAGCCATTGGCGACGTGAGAGATAATGGAATTCCGCTCGTTACGAAAAATATCAAGAGCTCTGATAATCGGACTATAGCTGAATACACATTCGGCCCTGCTAAAGATATTAAAAGGCATAAGTTTGGGGGAAGAGTCAACTTCCCCAAAAAATTAAAACGGCAGCTAATAGATAGGGATGGGCTGGTATGCAGAATTTCAAATCAGAACCTGCCTGAAAGCGAGCTCCAAATTGACCACCGTGTTCCATATTATGTATCGGGTGACATCAAAGGAGACAGAGACCCAGACGATTTCATGCTTCTATCAAAGTCTATGCAACGAGCAAAGTCTTGGGATTGTGAGCATTGTGAAAATCTGTTGGATAATTTCGACGTTAGTATTTGTAGAACTTGCTACTGGGCGTACCCAGAAAACTATACACATGTAGCAATGAAAGAAATGAGAAGTATCAATGTCACCTGGGAAGGAAAAGACGTCAAAGGGTATGACCGAATGGAAAAATCCTGCAGGGAAGAGGGAAAAACCGTTCAGGACTATCTGAAGTCAATAGTCAATGAACGGTTTTCAGATTAAGCAAAGAGTTTTATCTGTTCATTGTTTTTGATGCTTTCTTTGTTTCTTTCTAAAAGTGCTGGAGATAAATACAGAGATTCTACAGTCACGTCGTTCCTCCCAAGCAGGGTTGCTTGAGAGGAACGTCCTGCCACTAGACTTACTCGCTCCAATTCTAAAAACGCTGGTAAAGATTTCCCGTAATTTCTATCACCACAAGATCCATCAAATGAGAGCAAATAAGGTACCTGTCTACTGTTTAGCTCGTCCAAGCCATCGATTAGTTTATCAATATCCAAAAGATACGCATACCTGGGATCTTTCTTTAAGCTTGTACCTTGCCATGGTGGGTCCATGTAGACTAAATCATTAGTTCCGGCCTTGTTTAGAACTTCCATAAAATCGCCAGAAACAGCTTTTGTTCTTCCCTTCAAGATCGAAGATGCTCTTTGGGACTCGCATGAGACTTTTTCGGGTCTCATCCCCAATCTTCTATTATCTGCTGATTGATTGAAATCTCCCGAAGCATTAAACCGAATTGAATTTTTAACACATCGGGCTACTAAATATAGAAACTTAATGGGGTCCTTGTCTTCATTGAAGTCATCTCTTATTTTCAAAAAATGCGATTTCGGATCTTCCAACTGTGCGTTCCATATTTCTGCATATGAATCAGAAACGTACGCTGGCTGATCTATTATTAGTCGCCATAACTCAATAAGAGGAGCATATTTGTCACCTATCACATAATTCTTCCCGATTCCTAAAGCTGCTGCAGCTAAAGTTATCGCAGCAGAGCCCGCAAAAGGTTCATAAACTGTGCCGCGGACTTCATGTTGTACCGACTCTAAGATTTGGGCTGAGAGTTTCCTTTTGCTCCCTTGATAAGGGATTATATGCGGTGTTTTCATTTATGTTCCGTCCTCTCGCCGATATGTTCCAATCCTTTGGAGTTAATGCTGTAATACTTTGCGCCGCCTCGGGTCGAGGTTTTAAAAAGTACTGGCAGGCCTCGTTCTTTTCGGCGTCTTTCTTTTCTATAGATAACTGAATACAAAGATTTTTTGGGAGTTTTCCCTCCTAAAGTTTCAGGGCTCCTGTCTAATATTTGTTCAACGATCTCATCTAGTGTTAGAGCTTCATCGGCGTCTCGTAGCACGTCCACCATCAGCCTTTCAGAAGTGCTTGTGTTCCTAGCTCTAGACATATTCAATTCCAATTCTTTGAAGTAAGCTCAAAATAGCATGCGATAGCATGCAAATCAATTAGAGTGCTGTGCTAATGTGCCGTATTTTATGAAGACACAAAGTGCATAACAAGTCGCTGTGTCAGCGTAGATACGGTGGTAGAAATTTATAGGAAACCCCAGCTTGTTGCTGGGGCTCCGCTCTCAGTGACTTTTATCCCGAACAATCGAAAGTCTTCCTTCTTCAACGGATACGGATACAGGTGTATCGATAGTAAATCCGGCTTGTTCCAGCCAAGTCCCTTTGAGAAGAAGGAAGGGAGTGATTGGGTTACCGCTGTACGGCTTGCTTTTGAGCGTATAGTCCCGGTGGCCTTTGCGGACTTTGAGAGTGCGGTATTTCATGGTTGTGCTCCACTGATAGGTTCGTTTAACGAGTGCCCATAAGGGCGGTCGGGCAGTTAAACACCGCTATCAGACGGCCACGCGCTTTTCCCGAAGGTCTTATATGGCTACGCGCTACCCGACCATCGATGGGTCGTGGGCACAAAGTACCGCATTCTCTCGGCCGAGACGACCGCTGATAGGGTGTGTTTAAGCACCGGTATTCAGACTAGTCGTCCCGTCGCTTGAGCACAGTAGGCTGAGGCTGAAATCGCTGTAAGCCATTTGCGCTTATGTTTAAGAGCATTTGCCTTCAGTACAGGGAGCTTGATGACCGGCATTGCTGGAATGCTAGACGCGATCTATCCAGTAACCCGGCTTGCGAGAATGATGGGCGAATGCGATGACAGCCGTGGTCGACCCACGGCTCAGGGTAACGAGGGAAAAGGGAAAGCGATGCAAAAGCAATCGTTTGGCCCCGCGTCTGCCGGCTTTGCCACCCACGGGAGTGAGCGTCGGATTGGGTTCTTCGAGAAGGAGCACGGCGTGGGCAAAAGCGTCAACCAGGCGAGCTCCCAGCCCCGGGTCTTCCTTTTCGTACCAGGCTGCGGATTCTTCCAGCTCTTGGGAAGCTTCCTTGCTGACTTCAACGAGCAAAACTAAGCCTTATCGATCCGGGCCCGTATGCGCGCGAGAACGTCTTCAACATCCAACAGTTGGGCTCTTCCGCTCTCCACTTCATTGATGCGGCGGCAAAGCTCAATGTCCCAGGCTTCGGCAACATCGTCGTCGGCAGGGCCGTCCAGGCTGGCTATCAAGTCTCTGGCCAGCTTTGCCCGCTCCGCTTCGGAAAGCGCCAGGGCGGCGTCTCTCAGGGCTTCGGGGTCTGTACCCATGTTTCGCTCCATATGTCGCTCTACAGGGCTATGATGCCTCATGGAGCGCCATCATGCCCAGGCCAGTATCCTTGCCGTATTGCTTGCACTTAGAGGTGTAGGTTCGGAAGCTGACAATCCCGCGTTTGCGGTGGTGTGCTAATCACTCCGAAGTCTCGGCTACCAGGGTGCCTGCACCAGGCGCTGCGCCAGCCGCGAATTCATCCTCACCTTCGCCAAACAGCCCAAGGACAACCACGTCACCGCGCTGGACATCGCCAAGCGCCTGCTCGACTACAACCAGCACGCCCCCACCATCTACTTCCCGCTGCTGGTGCCCGAGTGCTTCCTGATCGAGCCCACCGAAACCGAAACCAAGGAAGCCATGGACGACTTCATCGACGCCATGGCCAAGATCCTGGAAGAAGCCAACACCAACCCGGAGACCGTCACCGAAGCGCCGTTCACGCAGCCCGCGCGCCGGCTGGATGAGACGAAGGCGGCGAAGGAGTTGGATTTGGTTTGGAGTGAGTGATAATGGAGTTTGACGGTTAGTTAGTCATTACTATTTGGAAGGGGGCTCTTGAGGCCCTTCTTATTGTGAAAAGTAGATGCAAATGTTGACTTGCAGGGTTCGCCGCGTTTTTATATCTCGATATATGGGGTGTTAAAATTATGAAAAATCTAAGGCCCATAAACTGGCTTGAAAGATTACCGCTCGAAGTCCGTACGTGATGCTTCGTTTCAGTGATGAAGGGATTTTAAAGTTGCCCCAAATAGATTGGCATTAAATATTTCGGGATGAATGCTTGCTGCATCAAAGCAGTGGAGATTTCATCGGCCATTTCCGGAAAGGATGAGTTCTCCCTTGCCGGTCGAATTAAGAACTGACTGCGCGGTTACCAGGATAGAGCTGCCGAGGCAACGACCCTTTGTTTCACATAGATAATCGATATAAATGTTTGGGTGATCGCAATGAATAAACTTGTAGCTGAATTAGTTGAGACCTACGCAAAGCTTAAATTGCATAGTGCTAATGAAGCAGAGACCAGGAAAAAGTTAATAGATCGCGTACTGGAAAATCTTTTGGGTTGGACGGACGACGACATTTCCTATGAAGAGCGCGTCTCAGAGGATGGCAAGACGACATTTTCGGACTATATAATAAGAACGGCCGATGTGTCTATTCTGATAGAAGCCAAAAGAGTCGGAAATACATTTAATACTGTTCCAGACAAGAAAAAGGTGAAGCTGTCTAGTTCTTTTTTACAAGGTGAAACTGGCAACGCAATAAAGCAAGCTAGAGAGTATTGTAGGAAGAAGTCAATACCGTTTGCCGTAGTTACCAATGGTTCGCAATGGATACTATTTCCAGCAGTTAGAACTGACTCTGTATCATTTTCGGATTCAAACGCAATCATTTTTGACTCTCTCGAAAGAGCGCTAGGAGAAGAACTTACAGAATTCACCGATTTGTTATCCAGAGCCGGCGTAATCGAAGGCAACTTATCGATCCAGCTCATAGGCCGAAATACGGACCAGTTTGAGGAGCGCCGACTTAATAAGTTTTTTAAGGGTGGGAATTCTAAGCGAGAAAATCCAATTTACCCCCTTATTGAAAATGAGGTTATTACCGCGTTTTCGGACTCGATAATTAATTCGGATAATGATCTATTAGATAAGTGTTATGTAAAGAACGCCGACAGAACCAAGTTCGATAACCGTATACAAATGCACTTAAATAAAAGAGAGCCTCTCTTTTTAGCGCAGCCCAAAAGGCCAATGCGCAAGCGTGAATCGGGCTCGTTGGTCGAGTCGCTCAATGCGGCGTTTAACAACCATCGCCCTCTAGCAATATTGATCCTTGGAACAGTTGGGACGGGGAAAACAACGTTCCTCCAATACACTCGTCGTGTTGCCTCTGCAAAGTATTTTGAAAAAAGAAAAGATCAACCCTATCCGCACTGGATTGATATCGATTTTAGAAGCTTTTCAAAAAATGAATCTCCAATAGATTTTATCTATTCCCAGCTTTTTAATTATATAAACGAAGATGAATTCTTCAGTGATTACAATAGGTCCATAAGGTCAGCTTATAAGTCCGAAATCAACGCCCTGAAGACTGGCCCATTGTTTTTGGTCGCAAAAAACGAAGCGGAGTTTGAAAAAAAGATCACAGAAGTAATAATGAACGACTATGAGAAAAAGACTCCCTACGTGGACAAGCAGCTTTCTTATGGGGCAAAGAAGTCTCCTATATTTATAGTTATTGATAACGTCGATCAATTTGAAGATGACTCGACGCAATCACAAATTTTCTCAGATGCCATAGCGTTAGCTAGTCGACTGAACATCAATTTAATAATGGCTATGCGGGAGTCCACTTACGTTAATCATCGGGCGTCGCCTACTTTTGACGCTTTTGATTTTGACCCTTTCCATATTGAGCCTCCAGAAATACCTTCTGTCCTATCGAGGCGGTTTTTCCTGACGGGTCAGCTTTTATCAGGAAAAAGAGGTTCGTTTACAGCTTTAAATGGTGCGAATTTTGATGTAGAAGACCTTTCCGTATTTATCGACATAGTTAGAAGTTCCGTTTTGGGTACGGAAATAGGTGAAAGAATCGATGTATTGGCTAACCATGATGTCCGGTTGGCTCTTAGGATGACTCGAGAGTTTCTTGCTAGAGGCTATACGGATCCTGGTAAAGCCCTCCGGAAGTACCAGAGTGAGAATAAGTACACGCTACCGAAGCAAGAAGCTTTTAGGTCGATATTGCTCGGAAATCAATCAGTATACAGTGAAGAATTTTCTGTGATTGGGAATCCATTCGATTCTAGGCTTGGTAGATCCAATGGCGAGTTGCTGAGACTTTTTGTTCTGGCTGCTCTAGTCAAGCAAAGTGGTAGCAATGGCGGAGGGTATATTGACGGGCCGGACATCAAAGAGAATTTAAAAGCTATTGGGTTCTCTGAGTCTGACACGTTGGACGTGTTGGGAGATTTATGTCATTTTAGGTTCGCCCATACTAAATCACATGGTAAAGCTGATTTCTCGAGTGGCTATTTTGCAAGTAGATTAGGAGGCCATATCGTTAGGAACTTAATATCGGACTTTACCTTCATCGAAAACGTTATGATGGACACCTTCATCTCTGACAAAGAATGCTGGGAGCGTCTAAGAGATATGTCTAATCAGGTGCAAGAGGAAAGAGATATAGTAAATAGATTGAAACTTAGATCTCAGAGAGCTGAAGTGTTCTACGACTTTATGCTTTCGGAATATTCAAGAATTTCAAATGAGGCGCTAAAAAGAGGATTAAATCCTATATGGTTGACCAGTCCTCTAGAAGAACAAAGAAATAGCTTGGCTACGAATCTTCAGAAGGCTATTCGGTCCGCAAAGCGCAATTATGGATGAGAATCTATAGTACAAAGGGGGCTTGGCATTCATGTTTCTCTATAAAGTAGGTGCCTTATCATGAGCGCCACGCCAACCGCGACTTGATCTTCATCTTCGCTAAACAGGCGAAGGGCAACCAAGTCACAGCGCTCGACATCACCAAGCGCCTGCGCGACTACAACCAGCACGCCCCCACCATCTACTTCCCGCTGCTGTTGCCCGAATGCTTCCTGACCGAGCCCACCGAAACCGAAACCAAGGAAACCATGCATAATTTCGTTGATGCCATGGAGAGGATGCTCAACGAAGCCAACACCGATCCGGATACTGTGCCCAGGCGCCGTTTAACCAGCCTGCGCGACGGCTCGACGATGTGAAGGCGGCGAAGGCGTCGGATTTGGGTTTGGAGTAGTGGCGGATTGATTTAAGGGTTAGTCAGTTTTTACTCCTTTAGGGTCTTTCTGGCTTTTGTGCCTGCGTGACAAGCGGATACGGGTGTTGACTTGCGATGGTGATCACGTTTTAAATCTGCCTCAGGCCAGGGCTCTCTACTAAGTGAAACACGCAAGCCATGATAGCCGATGCTTTTCATTGCCCGACAAACGAGCGCTCACGCCTCGTGATTAAAAAAAAGGAATGCGCATGGCACTGGATGTTAAGTTGGGTCGAGTATTAATTGGTGCTGTATTTTTTTTGTCGGCTTTCGCTGCCTGCTGGGCAGCCTGGGAAGCATTCACGGGGAAAATTGAGTTTGTAAACGTTTTCGCCGGATCATCAGCGGTGATTGCCGCTGCGATTTCTGCGCTAGTAGCGTTTCGCTCTGCTGAGCTAACGGAAGAGAGGTTGAAGCCTTATCCTTACCCGTTTATAGATACGAGCAGCAGATACGGTCTGGCCCAGCTCAGAATTAGAAACGTGGGAGGTTCTGCTGCTCACGAAATTTATCTGGAGTGGAAAGGAAAGTCGATTCCGAGGGTCCACTCCCAGAGTAGAGAAGGCAGCATCCCGCTCCTGGGTAACGGCAAGGAAAACGCTATCGCGGTGATCTTGCCTTATGAATCGTTATCTCAAGCGCTGGATGCACCTCATAAAGTATCAGAGCAAGCTAAGGCTGATGGTGACGAATGGCACGGTTTGGTCTGTTTCAAGGACTCCAGAGGTCAGCGACACAAACACCCCTTCATGCTCGATGTGACTAATCTTGGACGAGGGCTGCTGTACGACTCTGAAGCGCCCAAGACGATGTACGAACTTCAAAAACTGCCAAAAGAGATCGATAAGCTGACGAAAGCGGTTAAAGAGTTGAGGTTGCCGGATCATTTTTAAGGAAGCACGGCGAAGCTCATTGCAATGCCAGCGTGACCTCCATTCCATAGCCGTCACTATTGACTGACTTCGGGTTTTAACTATGAATGCGGCACTATATGCTCTGGGAGGCGCTTTGATAGGTGCGATAGCGTCGATTGGCGCTATTTTAATTCAGCAGAAGTTTCAGCATAAGCGGGAGATTTTAAAGATAGCCGCAGAGGTCGCCAGGGAAGATTGGACCAACAGAAGCAGAGCTTTGGATGCATGGGGTGGTGGCGAAATGCCTCCCGTATCAGTTTTCATACATTATCACTTTAGAGTGCTGGAAGAGCTTTCGAAAGGTGATTTTTCTGAGAATACAATACGTCGATTGAGTGACGAGCAAGATGAGATATTGAGGGCGTATGGGAAACGACGAAATATGCGAAGTGGCGCGTGACCTGGAAAATGGTAGTAATTTGCTTCCCTTTGCCGCCGAGTTTGCTACCTCTCTAGGTCGCTTAGGGCTTTATATGACAAGAGTCCAGGTACAATGAGCGGTCCAATCCGAGCCCACATAAACCCACAGCTACTTGTCTGGGCACGTGAATGTTGCAGGATGGACCTCGGGTATGCAGCATCAAAACTTGGGATAGATCAAGAGAAGCTCGAGCAGTGGGAAAATGGCGATGTAAATCCAACGGTTCGTCAATTAAGGAATCTTGCCAAAGCTTATAGAGTCAACTTTGGCGCACTCTTTCTGCCTGAGCCTCCAGTTACCTTTACGCCTCCGGTGAAAGACTATCGTCTTCATCATGGAGCAATAGCCGGCGATATCGATCCCGAAATCGCTATTGATCTCAGGCTTCATCTCAATGCACGAGAGATTGCCTTAGAGCTGGAAGCTGATTTAGGTGAAGAAGTGGCACCGTTCCGGATTTCATGTTCTCTGGAAGATCCGCCGGAACAAGTAGCGGAGACCATTCGCGCGGAGCTTGGAATCTCCATCGGCGTTCAGAAGACATATAGAGGGAGCCGCATCGCGTTTAACAGTTGGCGTGATGCAATAGCTAATACGGGGGTTCTGGTAATCCAGTCGTCGAAGGTCGCTTTAAGCGATATGAGGGGCTACTCCGTGTATTTTGATCAACTTCCTCTTGTCGTCGTCAATCGTAAGGATGCCTACTCGGCTAGAACCTTCACGCTAATTCATGAATTCACTCACCTATTGTTGAGATCAAGCGGTTTATGTGATCTCAGTGCGGATTCAGGGCGACCACCTAGCGAACAAAGACTTGAAGTGTTCTGTAATGCAGTAGCTTCTCAGACGCTCGTGCCCGATTCCGCTTTACTTTCATACGCGGGGTTAACACGGATTGCGCCAGAAGCATGGACCGACGAGATCTTAGGTCCAATAGCGCGAGACTTTGGTGTAAGTAGGGAAGTAATCCTCAGAAAACTACTAGACCTAGGCCTTACAACTCAAGCCTTCTATCAGGAGAACCGTGAGCGGTATACACAGGAGGCGATTGAGTACAAGCAGAAACAGAAAGGAGGTTTTGTGCCTCCCGCAGTTGACGTCGTAAGCACAAAAGGTAGGCAGTACGTCTCGCTAGTTTTCGAGGCTTTGAATTCCAGTGTTATTACGGCCGCTGACGCAGCCGATTTTTTGGGCGTCAAGACTAAGCACTTCAGGACTATCGAAGCAAATCTGGGACGTGCGGTGTGAGTGACCATAGATACGTTATCGATACTTGCTCGCTCACAAAAATGCGACATACTTATCCACGGGATGTATTCCCCGCAGCGTGGACGATGCTGACTGATCTCGCTGAGCAATCCCTCATGATCTCAGTTGAAGATGTCCTAGAAGAGCTAGCCGTGTTCGATGATGAAATTCTCCAGTGGGCCAGAGAGCAAGGGCATATTTTTCTTCCGCTGTCAGAGAATATCCAAAGCCACGCTATACGGATCCTCACATCTCATTCAGCTCTGCTGGATCTTAAAAAAAATAAATCAAGTGCCGATCCCTTCATTATTGCAGCTGCAATAGAACACTCTTGCACCGTCGTAACCGAAGAAAAAGCATCGAACTCGCCAAATCGCTATAAGATCCCTGATGTTTGTGACGCTTACAATGTGGACTGCATTTCAATTCTGGAGATGTTCCGGCGAGAGGATCTGAAGACGTGAGCGTGTTCTCACGCTACGACATAAGGTAATGCCACAATGGATGCACGATATAGTTTTATAGATGCTTACTTTAGGCATCTCGAGTCAAAACTCCGAACCATTCAGGCTATATCCGAAGTCTCTGAAGAGGAGGCTCTGATGCTATGTTGTTGTCATTTGGAAGCTCTTGGTGCTAGGCAATATCAAGAGATCGAGTATACGGACCCGCCACGAAAAGCGATACCTAATTATTCAAAATCTGCTGCTTTCACAAAAATATTGGCGGAGCATAGTGGTTATGGATTTTGGGATAAAATTCATCCACTTGGATTGCTATCATACCTTCCCAGGATGTTCGATCCTAATATACAAGACTACATGGTTGCATTGGGTGAAATAGGGTATGAATTGAGGGAGGAGGGTTTTGTAGTTCAGTCTGTTTTAGGTCTTTGTCGAAATTCGAAACAAAGAGAGTGGTTTAAAAAACATTCTCATAAAGGGAGTGTCGGATTTATAGCGTATTCGAGGGTGAGGAGCGAAATTGTCCATAATATTACACATCAGCCCATTTGTTTTGAGGCTAGGTGGCAAGGGGAAAAGATTCCAGATATTGATTACCACCTTATGGTCGAATGTTTGGGGAATGTGATTGGAAGTTTAAAAAATATCTCATTCGAGACGAGAAAGTTTTGGTGGGAACAATGAAAGCAGTGTATACGTGCAGTGATGCTTATTGCTTGCACTTGCACTCCTGACGGACCTCTTCCGGACCGGCTTGGCAGCGCGTTACGCTTCCAAGCCGGTCGCTTGGCATTGGCGTTACTTTTTGCCTTTTGTCTGCCCAAATGAGAAAGGGCGGGCACTCGATTCTTATCAGCTGCTATCCCGAATAATCAACAATCGGCCATTTTCAACAGATACCGACACAGGCGTATCGACGTTGAACCCGGCCTGCTCCAGCCAGGTACCTTTGAGAAGAAGGAAGGGGGTGATGCGGTTGCCGCTGTAAGGCTCGCTTTTTAGCGTGTAATCCCAGTGACCTTTGCGGACTTTCAGCTTGCGCTGTTTCATGATGTTGCTCCTTGTGCTTATTTCGAATTAAAAGCGATGGGTGGTCAGGAGGTTCGAAACAGCCACAAGAACTGCTCTGGGTATTTCCCGAAGGTGTTGTATTCCCCAGACCTCCCGACCCTTACAGGCCGGTTTTCAGGCACAAAAATACCGCGGTTGGTTCGGGTTGCGGTGAGGCCCGCTTGTGGGAGTTTCGACGCTCCTTGTACAAAGTGTAGTTCTGTTTGCGCCACTGTCAATATGTCCAGTGCGCAAGAGCGTCGATAAAGCATTTTTCCTACAGGCTTTTAATCTATTGCTTACCTGGACATGGTGATTGGTTTCGTTGCTCGCGCGGTTCTTCGCTTTCTCCACCAGATCATTACCCCCGTCACACTCAACACGATCACGGCCAACCCCAACACCGTCGCAATCACNCGATAACCCACCCCACCCACCGCCGCAATATGCAGGCTGGTCAGCCAGGTNGTCACCGTATTCCCNGCCGCTTCCCCGGTGGGCAGGTAGTGGCCCAGCAGNGCNCCGTCCGTGGCGTCCACGTACACCCAGGTCTCNCCGAACCGNTCGTTCACGTCGCTGCTGGTGCGCGCCATNAGTTTGAGGGCGTTCTTGTGCGGGGTGTAGGCGAAGCGTTCCAGGGCGTGGATNNNNAGGTCGCGGTCNTNGGCCAGGGCTTCCAGGTGTTGGCGGGCGNNGTGGTAGCCGGGTTCCCAGCCGATGGGCGGTTGTGGGCTGGGGTTGGCNCGGGTGGGCACGGTGTCGAGCGGGTNNNCCTGGAAGCTGAGGAANAGGCCGGTGGTGGGGCGGTAGANCNGGTCGTAGAGGGTGAGGGCGACGCCGCTCCAGGCGAAGACGAGCAGCAGGGCCCAGGGCCAGAGGCCGCCGGCGCGGTGNAGGTCGAAGGTGCNTTTGTGGCCGCCGGCGCGCCAGCGGATNNGCCAGGCTTTGGCCCAGCGTNTCCAGAAGCGGCGGGGGCGGTGCCGGGCGTCGCGGCGGCGCGGTGGGGGGAAGGTGAGCCAGGCGCCGACGAAGCAGTCCAGGGTCCAGAGCAGGGCGATGAGGCCGAAGATCCAGGTGCCNANGGTGCCCAGGGCCAGGGANTGGTGCAGGCGNTAGACGAAGGGCATCAGNTTGNNGANGCCCTGGCTNAGGTCGCCCCACAGGCGGCCGCCGAGNATCTGGCCGGTGTAGGGGTTCACGAACACTTCGTCGATGGGNAGNGCNGGCGNNNCNGNNTTNGCGCNGAGGAAGAAGCGCACCGGGCTNTGGGCGTCCGGGGGCGCGAGCATCATCCAGTGNACGTTGGCGTCCGGGTNGGCGGCGTCCACCNGGTCGCGCAGGGCGAAGGGCGAGAGCGGTTCGCTGTGCGCNNCCGGGGGCTCGACCTGCAGCCANTGCGGGTTGATCAGGGCGTCGAGCTCGTAATACCANACCAGCAGCGCGCCGGTCAGGCCGGCGATGATCAGGAAGCCTGCCATCACCAGCCCGNCGTAGCGGTGCAGNNNGACNANCCGCNGNCGCNCTGTCANTGNAGANNGCCCATCAGAACAGGTACTTCACGCGCGCCAGGTANGTGCGGCCTTCTTCGCGGATCACGCCGTCGAACGAGCCGGGGGAGAAGATNTCNTCGTCGGTNACGTTGTTGAGCAGCAGGTCCAGTTGCAGGGCGTCGGTGACGGCGTAGTAGGCGCCCAGGTCCACGCGNGTGTAGGCGGGCAGGGTGACGCTGTTGTCCGCGTTGGCGGGGCGTTCGTCCACNTAGGCGACGGTGCCGCCCAGGCTCAGGCCGGTGACGGCGTTGAGGTAGTAGCGGCTTTGCAGGGCGGCGGTATGCAGGGGCACGTTGACGAAGCGGTTGCCTTCCAGGGTCTGGTCGTCGGTGCGCAGCACTTCGGTGTCGGTGTAGCCGTAGCCGGCGCTCAGGTAGAGGTTGCTGGTGGCGTAGCCGTCCACGGTGAGCTCGGCGCCCTGGGAGCGGGCGCGGCCCTGGGCGACTTCGAAGCCGGCGTTGAGCGGGTCGCTGATGGCCATGTTGTCTTTTTCGATGATGAAGCCGGCGGCGTTGATGTTGAGGCGGCCGGCGGTGACGCGTACGCCCGCT
>FUFK010042124.1_pt1 | contig 18130 bp, 17 predicted proteins | sample 1021851 | NCBI WGS metagenome assembly FUFK01 (sample SAMEA51879418, study PRJEB19060) | metagenome
TTGACTTTTAGTTTTTTCCATAGTAAATTTAAGTCGTCCTTTTCAAATACTGGTGATTCTTTTGTTAAAGTTTCACTTAATAAGTGTGGACAATTTGTTTCAATACAATTTTTAAAAGTAGAATCAATCATAGATTGTCTGTATTCTTGTGCGATGTTTCCGTTCCAAACTTCTTCCCAAGACTGTTCCAATATATTACCCATTGGTTTTGTAATCCAACTTGGACAACAATTCCATATATCTCCATTTTGATGAACCTCTACAAATGACCAAGGTTGTCTACAAAATCTGTTGTTCACTTTTTCCTCACTATTGTTAGTCCTGATGATGTTGGGTGCTCTGACTTTTCTTCATAATTAGTAAAAGTCATAACTTCAAATTTTCTTTTATCTATTGTTTTTACGAATTCACTTGGGCCTGATAAATCATCTCCCTCGTGATTTTCAATCTCTACAAAATTATCTATGTAATTTCTATCTGTATCGTGAATTGTAATAATACCACCTTTGTTCATAATCTTTGAATACAAATCAAAGTCTTTTTTTACTCCGTCAAAAGTATGGTCAGCGTCTATGTGTAGTAAATCTATTTTTATATCTTGTTTTACAAAGAAATCATAATATGCTTTTTCTGTTGTTTGTTTGATAAATTTAGGACAAAATTGTCTTCTAAAAAAACTATCTTCCTTTTCCCAATCAACCACACCATTAAATTTATTACAAGCATCCACTACAAAAGTAGAACCATTATCTCCCCACTCCATACTGACTTCTTTGTAAAACCCTTGTTCAGATAAATCATATCTTGCTTGGCTCATTATTCTTGGAATGAATCCACCACCACTACCTAAACAAACTAATGATTTAAATTTATGAAATTGTATCAATGAATAAATTAGTATTCCGTCCCCAAGATGTTTATCCGTAGCACCATGCGACCAACGATAAGGAACATCTTCTTTTCCGTTGTTTTTTGTAATACTATTTTTAATGTAATCGTGATTTAATATAGTCATAACCTTTTATATAAATATCATCTAACTTATGTAAAATTCAAAGTTAAATCTAAATCTTCATTTGTTACTCCGTTATTTGTAAATGATATTGTTGCTGAACCTGTTCCGTCCCCACTTCCAGCTGCTACTGCTTTTATTCTAAAATGTAGTGTTCCGCTTGCAAAAGATACTGAGTTTTGTGGAAAACTTACAAAACCTGTTCCACTATTGTCTGTTCCACTTGTTCCAGGGTCTCCACTTGTTGATAATGCTATTGTTAATGTTACTGCTCCTGCACTTGTTTGTGTTTTAGTAACTGCTGTATTACCACTTCCGTTTGCTAATTGTATTGTCATCGCCTCATCAACTACGATTGTATCTCCTAAACTACCTGCAATTGTTCTATCACCTGGCGCAGTATTCCATTTTGTATTAGGATAACTTGGTTCTGAATTACTACCTTTATTATGAACTAAGAAAGTCTGTCCAACATAAAAGTCATCTGGTTCTACATCTAATTGAACTACCTCATATCCATTTGAATCTATGTGTTGTTGTAGAGAACTGATAGCAATCTCGTTTCCGTTCTTGTCCATTAGATAATCACCAACTGAAAAATTAGGTGCTATATTCCAAGACCAATTTTCATCACCTGCTTGTCTGTATAACATATGATGTTCACCTGTAATCTTTTCCGAACCACTATTGATATCATAATAGTGTTTAGAAAATTCATATCTAACTCTTGAAACACTTGATGAGTGTTGGGTAAAACTACCTGTTCTGTTGAATTCATCACTCTCCCAAGTGCCAGAACTTTCATCAGTAGCGTTTGGTAGTGATATAGAAAGTATTTCATCTCCTATATTTAAATCTTCCACATCAACCACACTTCCGTCTGATTTACTAATTTGACTGCCAAACATTAAACAAGTTGGGACACCACCATAAGTATCAACAACTTCTATTGACTTGGAAACATTTGTATTGTATCTTGTTGCGTGGTCATTAAATCCGTCTGATTGTCCGTCTTCTGCAAATTTTACCATAAGACTACCACTTTGATTAAATGTCCCAGCTATATCTCCACTTGGATTATTAATTGTTCCAGCAGTAACACTTGCAATATAATCTGCACTTCCAATCGTTATATCAAGGTTTCCGTCAAAGGACCAAGAAACATTTTCAGTTCTTGATGCTATTCGTTGATTGAACAAACTACCCGAATTACTGAAATTCATTTGATAATCTTCTGATGTTTGTTCCCATAAGTAAGTAAATCCTGTAACACTATCTACTGAACTAATTGAAAAGTCAGACATTTTTACTGATGCTGGTGATGTTGCGGCACTACCACTCATTTGAGACATACTTGCTGCAGCAGTGTAAGAATTGTTTCCATCTACTGCTCTACGAAGTTTTCCTAATGATAAATTTTGTTTTGTTGCTGTGCTCATACTAATAAATATTACTTGTTATATATTTCAAGTAGTCTATCTCTCCATTGTTCTTTGTTGTCCCATTGTTTTAAATGTTCTCGTAATGGGAACAATATATCTCTTTTTTCTTGTAATGATAATTTACAAATCTTCTCGTATTGTTCTTTAAATTCTTCTGGTGATTGTGCTCTAAATGGATAGTCATAGTCAGGTAACCAATCGTGTGCTAAAATCGGTATCTTACCCCAATCAACTGCTTGGAAAATACTATACCCAAATGGTTCGTAAATATGAGCAGAGTGAGATACACCCCAATCTTGACTCATAAACATATCTAATTGTTCGTGTCTATAATTAAATACTTTCCATTTGGAAGTGTCTATATTTAAATTTACTTCCCACCACTTCGCATCATTAGTATCTGTAAAAAATAAACTATCAATACCCTCTAAGAAGTGTGGACATTTACGAGTTTCCATTCTGGCGGCAAAACCTACTCTGTTGCTGTCCACGACATCTTTGTTGTGTTTAAATTCATAAAAATTTGGTATGTGTTCCATATCACCCCACTCAGATAATCCAATCCAAAAAGGGTGTTTTGCATATTCAATTATTTCCTTTTCCCACTCGGGCACCATATGAAAGTGAAATGATTTATCTAAATCTAATATCATTGATGCTTTCATATTTCTTTCAACTGAACAATGTATTCCAACACTATGTATTTTATCTTTATTGTCTGATATAAAAACATGCGGTGAATAATATCCGTGTAGAATATGTATTCGTCTGGCATTGTCTAATAATTCTTTAAATTTTTTTCTATCGTGTCCCTGCCAATGAACTTCCATAGGACAATCTGGTTGATGACCTGGTGGACGAGTTCTATGAATTAATAACTTGGATTCAGTTTTCAAATGTTGTGGTATCAATTCTAACCAACGATTTACCCATACATCAGCTCCACCACCAATCATATTTAAACCACCTGTTGAATAATAAACNTCNTATTCCATTATATCTCCGAGTGAACTAATATNCCCTCAACAAAGAAGTTATNATTCTTTGTTAGTATAGTGTAGGTTTNNTGTTCTCCGTCATACCTCGTTATNTTGTTNACCACAAGTTCTTCGTTATTTAATGTNTTTAACTTGTGTCCTACTTCAAGTTTGTTTGTATCAAGACTATATCTTTCTTTTGATAATTCTGGACTTATTGATAGTAGTTTNTTATTTTCATCAAATATNGGGTGGTCTTCTGTTAAAATTAAATCATTTACTTTATATAGATTTTTGTGCATTGGTTTTATAATTTCATCTATTGGAACACTTTCTACGATATCTAATTCAGAATCATATGAGTTTACTAAATCACCAACATTTAGTTCGTAAATTGATTTTAATCCGTTTGGTGTATCAACCAACATTGACTCGTGGATACATAGACCAAGTCCTCCAATCTCTACCGTCACGGTAATTGTTTTTTGAACTCCATTATTAGTAAATACAATATCACAAGTTTCAGAAGAGTTATTTTTACTTCCTGCTTGAGTTAATTTTGTTTTAAAGAAATAAGTTGATGCTGCAGCTATCGCACTTGGTGTTTCAGTATATGAAGTGATTAAATTATAATTACCACTCGCATTACCAACTTTTATTTCAAGGTCTGGATTTGGACTTGAATTATTTGGTTGTTCAACAGTAATTGTTGTATTTCCACTACCATTAGTTAATGTTAATGATTTTTCACTTGATTCTAATGTTTGTGAAGTTCCTGAACCCAATAACATAGAATAATTTGTGAAACTTCCCCATTGTGTTCCTGCTGGTGTTGTTACTGCGTCAGATGTTTGTGAAGCACTACTTGTAGCAAATGCGTTTTGTGCAAAAACTTTATACTGAACTGAATTTCCAGCTGATATACCACTTGAATCAACATAGGTTGTGCTAACACTTGTATTACTTGATGAACCACTTGCACTTGGAACAACTGTAGCTACTCTTGAAAAACTACCACCACCGATACTTCTATGAATATCAAATTCTCTCGTTACTACGGTATTTGTTGAAGGTATTGTCAATGTTACTTGTGTAGCACTATCTGCATTAGCAGTTGGTTTTGCACCACCATCACTTACCGGTTGATTTGGTGCTCTACCTCGTTTACCTGAAACAACTCCACTTGAATTTAAATCAAAAATTACATTTTGTGTAGTTTCACAAAAAAATCCGTCTATATAACCTGCAGCTGGCGTTACGGTTGCACCTGTGTTTCCTGCAAATATAGTATCTCCGTCAGTAATAGTAGAATCACTATTGAACTCGGACAATGTTCTTGATGTCCAAGTTCCTGCATCAATAATATCGTCTAAACCAGTTGTAGAATTTTCTGCACACAATACTAATTCACCATCACTTGGCCAACCATAGTTCGCTATTGGGTCTTCTGATGCTGCTGGGTCTAATTCAAGATATCGTAAAGTTATCGCTGTTCTTCCACTTGATGCACCAAACAACTCACTAAAACTATGTGGACTACTATCACCAAAAGTTGTAGCCGCAGTTGATAAGTTTATTGTAGAACGAATTGAGTCTCCAAATTCTGCATTCATCATTGACATTGATATTGGATTTGTTGCACTTGGTAATGCCATTATTTAACCTTTTTTTCTAATTCTTCTATTCTCTTTGTTAATACTTGTATCGTATCAACTAAATAAGGAACAAGTTTTGGATATGAAATTGTTTTAACTTCTTGTGTTTCTTTTCCTTCTTCTATCATACCTGTAGCTGTATTTATTACTTCTGGTATTATTTCTTCTACTTCTTGAGCAATAAACCCTACATCTTGTTTATTTTTTTCTATCCAAGTAAATTCTGTTGGTCTTAATTGTAAAATCTTATTCATAGAACCACTAATGGTATGGACATCTTTTTTAAATCTTGTATCTGATACGGTGTTGAAATTTGAATTAACACCAAATGCAGTTATATCTCCTCTCGTTACAAAGTCTCCGTCCGCTTGTATTTGCCAAATTGATGTTGGGTGTGTGTATGAACCACTAGCTGCTCTACCTTCTATAAATACAAAATCTGTTTCTGTTGCTCCTGAATTACGAACATCAGAATCTATTCTCACAATACATTTTTTTCCGTCAGCAAAAGTCGGCCCTCCAGCGGAACCTTCAGCCAATATTGATTGGAAGTGGAAAATCGCTGAACCAGATGGTGCTCCATTTGGAACAAATCTTGGACTATCTGCACCAGCATCAAGTTCAGTAGAAACAAAGCTACTAAATACCATAGCTTGTGGGACTGCATCTTGTCTATTGAATTGTTTATAATTTCTTCTTATGTCAAATACACTAACTGCTGGTGATGATTCTAAACCAGAACCGGATGCAAACTTATCATCAATATGTATATTAAATTTTGTATTTGCTGATGATGTTGGTGCAATATTTGATAAAAAGAAAGTATTGTTAGCAGTCATTCTTGAAGCTGAAAATTGTGAAGCTACTAACATATTAGCTACTTTGACCGTAGGTGCTCCACCACCTGCAGTAGCTGTATTGGTGTCAGATGAATTTTCAAATGAATTTTGAGTTGTTGGAATATTCGCACCTTGATAAAAGTCACCAGGTGCTAATTGTGTACCTGAACTTCCTGTTTCTTGTATTGGTAATGAGTTTACAATTACATCTCGTTTTGAAACAAATTTATGGTCTTCACCACCAACTGAGAATATAGGCATACCACTTTGACTTACGACAAAAGAAGGATTTTTCTGATTACCCACACCTTGACCAGGATTTGCAGTCATTAATACTTTACCAACAACTGAACCACCAGATGAACTCTCTATCAATATACTTGGTGTTGTGTTGTTGATTTGTAATGTTCTACCTGAAACTGTTGAAGCCAAGTCAAATACTGATGAAGAAATAGTTAAATTACTACTTTCAAAAGATATTCGGTGTCCGTCAGCGTCACCAACTAAAAATGTTCCGTCTCCACCTAAATATATACCTGCTCCATTAGTAGCGCTTGAAGGTGGTGAAGAACCTAATCTTAATTCACCATCGTTATTATTTCCGTCAAGTATTACTTTGTCATTTGTGCTATCTAATCTATTACCATTGATATTCCAACCACCAATATCTCCTGATGTTGCAGTTATCTTACCCGATAAATCCACATTACTCGCTGTAACATTTCCACCCATAAGTGTAAAATTACTTGCACTAATTTCTAAATTATTTCCTGAAGCGCTAACATATGCATTATTACTTCCTTTTGAACCCAACATAAACTTTGAAGAACTTAAAATTATATTTGTNCCGTCAAATGCTACTCTTGGTCCGTCCGCATTACCTGCTCTAAACACTCCACTACCACTCATAAAGATTCCGTCACCTGCGGTTAAACTTGTTGGTGCGGTGGCACCTATTCCGATTGCACCACCATTAGATGATGAAATTCTTAATGGTGTTGTTTTTAAGTCAAATGTTTCTGCGTTGATTTCAAGTCCACTATTGTTAAATGTAAAATTATTGGATGCGTTTTTAAACATTTCAAGTGTTGGTACGGTTGCGTCCATACCGAGTATTACACCTGCTGTTGTAGTTTGTCCGTAAGTAGTTTTACTACCAAATCTAATAAAATTGTCTGTTCCACCACCTTGGATAGTTACTGGGTTAGCGGCACCTATTGTAAGTTTTTCATTATTGGAATCTATTATTAAGTTCGTTACTTTTATTTCGTCAGGTTCAACGGTAAATCCTGCGATAGTGGCTACATTTTCTGATAAATGAAGTAATGTATTACCACTGTCATCAAAAGCTTGTATTCCATAATGGTCAGACCCTAAATGTCCTAATGCTAATCTTACATTATCTCTTGTTGCTGTTCCTGGTGAGAAACTATCTTTACCAGCTTCTCCGTGAAATGTCAATACTTTTGCTTCCGAGTCTAATATAAGTCCGTCTATATCATCACCTGTTGAAGCTGATATTATAGTATTTCCTATTGTGAAACCACCAATTTTACCACCGTCAAATAAAACTTTTGAACCTGTTATGTGTCCACTTGAAGATAAGTGAAAGAAACTTGAACTGATTTCTAATTCTCCACCTGCTGATGAACTTATAAATGATTTACCATTGGCCTTTGAACCCAAGAAAAAGTCAGAAGAACTTAAAATTAATATACCTGTGCTTTGGTCAAATGATATACGATTTCCATCTGCGTCTCCTACTCGGAAGTCTCCGCCTCCGTCCATAAATACACCATCATTACCACCCGTTAATGTGATACTATCTGCTGTTCCACCTAATGCTATTTTAGGTGTTCCGTCAGTATTACCGATAACTATTTTAGTATTTGCGTTGTTTAGTGCAGCGTTTCCTGCGAATATATCGTTAGTTCCTATATTGAAACCACCAATCGTTCCACCAGTTGCTGCTGTGATTGTTCCTGTTAATGTAACTGTACCACCACTCGATACCGTAAAATTACCTTTTCCTGCATTTATACTTCCGTCCGTATCTAAAAAGAATCCACTTGAACTAATTCTTAAATTACCATCACTACCACTAATAAATGCCTCTGGTTGTCCGCTACCACTTACACCTAATAAAAACTCACTTGATTGAACTCTAAATCTTGAATTACCTGTGTTTTTATAATTGGATGCGAATTGTAAAAAACTATGATTAAATTTATTACTACCACTCGCATCTAAAATTTCTAATCCTACACCGCTGTATGCTTCTGATGATGATANTCTATTTCCNCCTGCAGCTCCATTTCCGATTGAACCACTCCAAAGTAAGAAACCTCCATTTCTTGTTCCTGAACCTGCTTGTGTTTTGTCAAATCCGTCATATCCAATTGACCTAAGAAAAGCTGGGTTTGTTCCATACATTTCAATTGATTGTCCAATCAACATAGAACCACTTAGTGCATTTCCATCAGTTCCTTGTATTACTAATGGTGCTCCTTGAAACTCAATATCTTCAACAATAGCTACGGTTTCTGCTAAATTATTATTTGCGTCATAAAATTCTGCTAAGAAATCAAACTTAGCACCTTTTTTAACTGGATTTGGCATAGGAACATTTGCTTTNAAAAATCCAGGACTAAAATTAGTTTCACTATAAGGTCTTANTGANACATNTTGTAATACAAATTGTCCAGAATTAACCCTAAATCCTAATTTTGTTGTTGGTGTTGAACTTCTTCTGTGAGTTATAAAGTCGTTGAAAACACCTATTATTGAACCAGATGTTTTATTATCCATTTCGTTAAAAGCACTATTTACTTTTCCTAACGAATATTCTTGGTCCGTAGTTGATATAGCACTACCTGTTAAGAACACTTCCATTTCTGCTTGTGCAGTAGAGTTTCCGTCTAAATCAAGTTTATTCTTTTTGATAAACGCAGTATTAAATTCCACAACATAAGATTCATTTTTTTCTAATGAATAACTTTGTGAAGTTATAAATGTAAATGATTGTGCTGCTGCGTAATTAGAACCACTTAATAATACTCCGTCAATAAGTGTGCTACTATGTTGAGATGCGGTTACATTTGATGAACTAACCCAATAGTTTTCTATATTAGATTGAGTATGAAATGAACCTACATTTTTAAATCCTGTGATACTATTCTGGTCAACCAATTGGTTTGGTGCCTCAACAACAACATCATAAATCTTTTCAAATCCACCAGAACTACCCTCTTCTTTCATATAAATCTTTGACTTATAAGTATCTCCACTAAATGTCCTTAAATTACCAACCGTAATATTAGCAAAAGATTTCTTAATTAAAGTATCTTCTGTTGGTTCNGTTACACCTGTGTATATTATTTTATATTGTGAAGCAGATGCTTGTAGTGGAACTACTTTTGTTGCAGGTATACCTGTTTTAGTTCTTATTGTGTAGTTTTCTACTAAGTTAAATGTGGTATCATTGATAATATCTGCTATTGAACTTGTAAAAGAAGTAGGTTTTTCCCATTGTGCGTCTGGATATAAAGTTGAATCAACTAAATTATGTGGATTAGTTATTCGTAATTCTGCACCTTTCATCACACCAGATAACTTGTTAACTGCGTTATTTGTTCCTACTTGTAATGATTGTAAAGCATATGTTACATTTCTTACTGTCCCGGCTGATGGCACATTTTGTTTCTCAATGTCAATTGGAACTCCACCTGGTGATGTTCCTTCTCCCAAATTCTTAAATTTACCAGCATATTTTCTTTGTGAATTTCCAACTTTTTCAAATTGACTTGTATCTGCTAATATATTTTCATTGTTTTCAGCCGAATCATCAAAAGTAGAATCATTATTTGGTGGTGATGATGGGAAATTAAATTCTTGAACATTTGCAATAAAACTACCAGTTATAGTGTTTAGTGTTTCTCCTGCAAAACCACCACCTCTCTTTATAACACCTTTTACATTTTCAGTAACTGATATAGTTGGGTCTCCAAANAATTTTATAGGTTGTGTGTTTCTGATATCTTTATTGATAACAACTGGCGCTGCAAACCTTACATTATAAATACCTTGAAACTCTTGTGGAACATCTACTTTTTTCGGGTCTAATTCGCCCAATACATATAGAAATCCAGTTCCATTTACCACATCATTGTAAACTTCTATACCAACTCTTTGCGCTGGTAATTCTTTATTGTAGTTTGGTATTGGATAATGAAATATAGGATTACCTTGTGAATCAAGAATTTCTGTTTTTAGTTCTACACCTGGTTTTAGTAAATCGGAACCTTCTATTTTGAAAGATGAGTTTCCTGTTGTCAACTCGGGTGGGAATTCACTTATTACAAAATATTGAGAGCTAGCTAATGAACCGACAACTCCTGTTTCCTCTATAAAAACATCAAAATCTTTTAGATTTTGTAGTCTTGCTGTTCCTTTTCTTAATATATTTTTGATAATTGGCATAGATTTTTTCCTTATCAATAAATATTAAAATTTAAAATTTATATACTTATTAATATGTATAAGGTGTGTATAATATGAGTAAAAAGAAAAGATATAATTTTACACTTGATGAAGACCTAATGATGTGGTTTAAGATGTATTGTAAAGAGAATAGAATTACCGCTTCTGCTGAAATCAATAATCAGTTATTTAAATTGTATAGACAAAATGTCTTTACAAAACCAAGAAATGTTTTACCTACTAAATCTGACTGATGAACTTCCGTCTACTTTTTTAATTTCTAAAAGTGTATCTACAAAGTCTCTCATTGTTTCTATATGAGATACTACAAATGTAAACTGAAATTGTGATTTCAAGTATTGGAATAGTTGTGCAACTGAATTTAGATTATCACTATCCATTGTTCCCCAACCCTCGTCAATAGCCAAGAAATTACCTTGTGGTAAATTACTTACATTCATTAATCCAATACGAATAGCTAATGAACTGATAAATCGTTCCATACCACTTGATAACTCTAAGGACCAAACCCTATCATCATCATATACGATATGTGTATCAATGTCTTTTCCGTTCATACTAAACACAACACTAAAATCTACTACTTGTGCCAGAATATCATTTACTGCTCCCTCNACNGTAGGTAATGATTTANTGATTAAATCATAAGGAACTCCGTCTCGTTGGATAGCATTTAGTAGATATTGATACGCTTGATAATCTCCCTCTAATTGTTCTACCTTATCAATGTTTTCATTGATTTGTGTTTCTTTGTTTTTCANAACTTGTATATTACCAAACACACTTGTTGATGCTAATTTAGTATCTTCTAATTTATCATCTAATAGATATTGTTCTGATTTCAAGTCTTGTATTNTTAAATCAATCGATTGGTTAAAGACGACATCTTTTTCTTGTGCGACATATNTGTCCATTTCACTTACAATAGAATTGATTTGATTCTGTATGTTCTCTTCTCGTTCGTTGAGATATTGTAAGTTTGATGTAAGTTGAGAGTGTCGTGTTTTACCTTCAACCAACGATTGACCTAATTTATCTAAATCTTGTTTGTATGCACGAACTTTAAACATTTTTTGTATCTTGTCGTCCATACGAGATTTCTTTGTTAAATATTTTGTGGCAAGTTCTTTATCTTTATCCAAGTGTTTCTTGGTTTCAATAGCGTCTAATGTAAATGGATTACTCATACAATGTTCACAATTTTCGTCCCAAGTTAGATTACCGAGTTTTTCAATCTTGTCTAATTTAATCTTTACATCTGCTTTTAATTTATCTAATTCTATTTGAAACAAATCTCTTTCTTCTTCTAACTTTTCCAACTTAGCAAAGTTTTCTTGAACATTATCTTTTTCGTATGTTTGAATTTTGTTTTCTATATCTTGAATTGTTCTTTCACAATCATATTGTTCAGTCAAAGCTCCGTCTTTATCTGCTTGAACTGATTGTAATAATTCTCGTGTTTTATTTTTTTCATCTTTCAACACTTCTATATCTCTAATTGATTGGTCTACTGGTCTAAGTTTTTTAGTTTCTTTTTCTATCTTTTCTTGATATTCTTTTATTTCAACTTTTATATTTTCTTCTTGACTTTTTAGATTTTTTTCCTTAACTTCTAATATGATAAGTTCGTTGGTAATTTGTGCCAATTCTGAATCATAATCAGCTTTCTTGAAATCAGTCAATAAAGCATTTACATCTTTAATATCTTCTGATGCTTGAACCCACAATCTATCAAATATTTTTAATCCCATAAATTGTGATAATAATTCTTTTCTTTCTTTTTGTGTTTTATTAATAAACACCGTAGAGTCATTCTGACTTGACATACTCGTCAATATAAAATCTTCAAAATCACCGATTACTTTTCTAATGTTTAATTGTGTGGTTCTTCTTTGGTCTCCGTTAAGACTTGTAGTATCTCCGTTTTCATCAATCATCCAGAAATCAATATCAACTTTGACGTGTCCACTTCTAAGATTTTTCTTACCTCGTTTTTCAATAAAGTAATTTACTCCGTCAATCTCAAAGTTCAACTTACAATGCATATTGGTTTTTGCTTTGTTAATTATATTGTTAGCACGAACTGCTCTCGTAGATACATCAAATAAACAAAACGCTAATGCGTCCAATAATGCCGACTTCCCACTCGCATTAGGAGCGAATAAACCTACGATACCATTTAGTTTTGTAAAATCAACTACATTATCTTCACCATAACTAAACATATTACTGAACTCAAATTTCTTTAACTTCCAATTAATATTTCTAATGATATCTTCTGATGCTATCTTGCTATTCAAGTCTGTTAAGATTTTATTAATCTTAATCATAGTATCTTCATCAACCGCATAATTGTTGTTTAGATACTCTTCTATTAAATTAAATTGATACCCTACATTATTTACATTACCAATATTGATTTTATTATCACGAACTTTATCTTTTGATAATCCGTCAACTCTTGTGATAACACTTTCTTGTATTTTTGCTTTCTTTCTTAGTTGAGTTAGANCTCNTTTNAATTGAGCAGGTTTNGTATTACTTACTCTAATACGAACTCTTGGTTTCTTAGGTAAATCAGATAAGTCTGGCAATTTACCATTGTCAATATTGATTGTATAGTATCCATAATCATTTGGTATTTCTATATATTGAGATTTTCTCTTTGGAACATCCCATAGCAAATAACCTTTACCAATATCTTCTCCGTGATTTTGTTGAATTAAAGAACCACAATATGCNATNGTTTCTTCTTTGTTTAGAAATTGTCTTTTGTGGATATCACCTAATAATGCTAANTCATAATCTTTAAACATTTTCATTTTAACTTTACTTGGTAATTTAAANCCTAAGTCTGTTTCACTTCTATCTACGGTTCCGTGATACAATACAATATTAGTTCCGTCGTCTTGGATATCTTTTGCTTTGATATAATCTTTTTCTTTATCCCAAACATCCCACACGACTAAGTTTGTGTCTGCACATCTATACACACCTGTCTTTTTTAGATAATGTAGGTTCGGGTGATTTAGATTTTCTACGATTGGTGTCAAAACATCCATACGATTACGATTGTTTAGATTAGCATCGTGATTACCTGCTATGATGACTAATGGACATATGTCTGCTAAGTTCTTAAACAACCTTGATAATTGGTCCACTAACTCGGGCGACATTTCTGTTTTACTATGTGCAATATCTCCACCGATATACGAAATAGCATTGTTTGGATTTTTCCTTACTTCTTCGTAAAGTCCCTCAAATACTTGTTCATATTCTTTGTGTCGTTTTAAATTTCTTATTTGAATATCACTAATGTGATGTATGTGTTTTAGTTTTCTAAATGAAACCTTTATTTTCTCTTTTAACAATCAAACTCCTCAAGTCGTTTTAAAACTTTTTTTAACTTTTTACTATCTACCATAATATCGTAAGCGATAATATCTCCGTCTTTTATGTATTTGGCAGACTCATCTTCTTTGAAATCTTTTTCCAGTTCATTATATATATCGGCACTGATATATACCTTGTATAAATTTTTGTCAATTTGCCAGTAATTTGTTTCCATATAATTTCATTTCCATTAATGTTTTAAAACTCATTGGGATTGCTTCGTGAATTTTATCAATCATACGACGATAACCTAAATCGTTGGGGTCTTGTCCGTCCAACTTTACAAAGTTAACCGAAATACCATTGTCGGTAAACTTCTCAATCATTTGGATAGCATCGTTAAAAGCATCTCCGTCTAAAACAATAAATATAGAGTTAACCTTTTTTTCTACAATCTTCTTTTCCAAGTTAGGTAAAATGGTTTTCCCGAACAACGGTATTGCGTTGCCTTTTATGCTCATAGCATCAAACACCCCCTCAACCAAGATAATCGGTAATGACCAATTAACATATAGGTCAAATCCGATAATATCTTTNGGTATAGGTGGGTTNTTATATTTGAGAGTAGAGTTATAAAAGTCTCTACCTACNAAATAATTTAACTTTCCTACTGAATCATAACTCGGTATAATAACTCTATTCTGATAAACGCCTTCTGAACAATATCCTAAATTATATCTTTTGATATCTTCTGTGTCTATACCTCTTTTGTGTAAAAATCTTAATGCGTGTTGTTTAATAATAGATGTATCACTATCATCTGATAATGATTTAAATTCTTGTGGTAGTTGAATTACCTCTGATTTCTTATCAGTATCTTTCTGATAGAAAGATGTTTCACCGAGCAACTGATTTAGTTCTTTGAAATCATCATATCCCGCACCAACTTTTTTAAATAATTGATATAGATTGTGTCCACCTTGATTACTTACCCAACAATGCCATTTACCCGTTTGGATATTGACTTGTAGTTTAGGTTTGTGATGTGTAACAAATGGACTCCACCACATATACTCATTGGATTTACTTAATGATTGTCCTTTTGAGTTCAACACTTTATCTATTAATTGTATTAATTCAATATTCATTTTTATTTAATTTCTTTTTAGTAAATCTATACTTATATAACTCTGTTGCAGGTGGTTTGAATTGTGGACTCTTACTCATCTTATCTTTCAATATATTAATAGATTTTATTGCAACTATATATTCATCACTCATATTTGTTTTAGACCTGTATATTCTGATGATGAACGAATCTTTTCACCCAAATTGTCTACCATTTCTATACCGAGTTTTTCACAAATATCAACTTCTGGCACTTCACCGAAGTTTCTATCTCCACCTTTTGCGAATATTAAATCTGCCATTGGTTTAAATTGAGCTGCTAACTCTATGGATTTACAAACTGATGCGTCATTATCACAACTTATCAATACTTCATCTACACACTCTAACGCATAAATTATTTCCATTCTGTCNTTTTCGTTCATAAAGGATTCACCCTTTTTNAGTTTTGCTTGTTCNTCATTNTTGACGATAACTAATAGTGTATCACCTAATTGACTTGCCATGCGTAAATATTCTAAATGTCCAACGTGTAGTGGGTCAAAGTATCCACTAACTATTACTACTTTTTCTTTTTTCATTTTTGCCCTTCTTTCTAAATATCTTGTCGTAATTATCTTCGTATCTTTTTCTATCCGAAGTTCTTGGTGCACTACCTTTTGTAGTTCCTGAATCGTATATTGATTTATTTTTCTTTGTCATTTAATATTTTGATTAAATCGTTTATTTCCATTGATATGTATGTTTTACTACGATTTCTTTTGAATACCAATAAAGGTATGTGTGGACCTGCGTTATCTTCCGCTTGTTCGAGTGAACTCCATATATTTAGTTTTTCTTGGTTTTTACACTCTACTGAAAACGGAAACAATTTACGAGCTGCTGGTGATAATAGAATATCTTCACCACTATCTCCCATTGTGGTTGAACGAACATCATCTGGTTCTAATTCTGTGAAGGTTTCTAAGATTAAATCACGAACATCATTTTGTAACCTTTTACCTTTATTCTTGGCTGAACGAGTTTTCATACATTAATAAATATAAGATAAAACTTCTAAAATGAATTTTTTTTTATTTTGGAAAAAATAAATTGAATTTTTGTGATTCTATATGATATATATAATTGTAGGTAGGTAGAGCAAAAAGGAAAATTATACCAGAAACTTACGCATCAAAAAACTTATCTTTAAAATATCTTTTATATTCGTGTTGAGCCCACCCCTCAGCTTTTCTTTCCCATTTATTAGCAAAGTATCTGTCTTTACCAAGGTAGTCTGCAACTTGACCTGCTTGTTGATATTTCTTTATGAATTCTTTATAACCATACCTATGAACTCTTACTGCGTGATGTATTTCGTGTAAGATTGTTTCTATAAAGTCTTTTACACTTTTATACCCTTGTGGTCTAATATAAATAATATCATTTTCCCAATCATAAGTTCCTTTATCTTTATTGTTTTTTCTTCTAAATGACTGCTTAAACTTTACCTTTGTAGGTAGATTATAATGTTTTACTATTTGGTCTGCGACATAAACATAGTCTGTTCTTTCCATCATTAAGTGTAGTTCTGTTAGTATTTTTCTCATTTCTTCATTACCTCATATAATTCATCACCCAACATATCACCATACTTTCTATCACTAACATAATGTGCTCTTGCCATTATCCTTGATTCCGATATATTATGTCCAATCATCATATACTCATTTTTATTACTTGGGTCTTTATCACTTAAATACCTTGCAATTAATCTACCTTGTAATGCGTGTCCACTTGGATAACTTGGTGAATTAGCAGTATCTAAATTATGTATTTTAAAATCTTTAATTCCGTAGTGTTCTGCTATTTGATAAGGTCTTGGACGATTGAATTTGTATTTTAATTGTAAAGTAAANTTACTTGCTTGTTCTAATATTTCTTGTATTTCATCTGATGATACTTGAAGACCATTTTTTTCTACAATTGGCATAAATGCTTTTACGATATTGTCATACGCTTGAACCATTTCGTTATTTATAACTCCATCATTGTAAGATAGTAAATAAAATACTTCTGCTCTTGTTTTATTACTATCGTTAGCTGGTGGTTCTTTGATTGTTAGTTTAGGATTTTGTGGAAATAATGTTATTTTTTTTGATAAGCGCTTTTTGTGTCTTGGTTTCATAGTTTTACTAAAAACCATATTTTTTAAACCTTCTTTTATTAATTGTTTTAATTTAATCATTACACTCCTCGCATTTACATTCTGTTAATTCTTTCGGTATTTCTGTTCTTGTTATCTCATTTCCGTTTTTATCAAATATATTCAAGTCAGTATCGCCTTTTACCATTATGTCTTCAACCTCTAAGTTCTCAATATGACAACCGCAGTGATTACATACTTTTGTGATAGTCTGATTTCCACCTGATAATACTAACTTAATCATAGTTTATCCTCATCTTTCCACATAGTAATCTGAACATACCCAATTACCATTAGACAACATACTGCTATAATTATTTTATCCATTATCTCCAATCCCATACCTTAATTAAATTGTATGAAACTCCAACGCCGATAATTGGTTCAGTTAAACCTGTTGCTCCATTATATGCAACGCCTATAAAAGGTCCAAAACTAAATTGGTTTCTTGGTGGTTCTATTTTTTGAACTTCACCTTGTCCTCGTATAGTTATCCCACCTAAATAACTCTCATCAATATACGAAATAAATTCGTCTTTGTCAAGCTTTTTTATTTTAGGAACAACATTTATTTCACCGATTGTATTGACATTAACTTTTTTAGTTGCCAGATAATCATCTTTCCAAGCAACTAATACTTGTCCTTTGGTTTCATACTGACCGAAACGATTTACTTGTTTGTCTGTAAATTCAAATCTATCATTGAATACCTTACCACCTGATAAAGTATTTTTCATAGACAAAACTTCAACTTTATACTCTAAGTCTTTTAGTCTTTCTAATAATAATGCATTTTCACTACCACGAGTTTCATTATGTTCTCGTAATTCATACAATAAATCTTGATTTTGTTTTGCTAACAAATCTACTCTATCTTCCAATATGTTGATAGTATCTTCTTGTGATTGAACTTTTAATTTCAATGTAGCAAACTCACGATATAATTGTTTTATATCATAGTGATTTACAAAATAAACCGTACCTAATAATGATAACGATGCTATTAAAGAAAGTATATCTTTATAATATTTCTTGAACCGCATTACCTATCGCCTCTTT
>FUFK010070428.1_pt1 | contig 18123 bp, 27 predicted proteins | sample 1021851 | NCBI WGS metagenome assembly FUFK01 (sample SAMEA51879418, study PRJEB19060) | metagenome
ATGGTGTGTCGGTGCCCCTCCCCCCCCATCCCAGGGGGGGCCTCATCCCCGGCCGGCATCAGCACGTGCGCACCTCGAGCCCCGGTCTCGGATCGGTGTCGAGGTTGCCGTTGTCGGCGAGCAGGTGGCAGTCTCTGCAGAGGCTTTGGACGTTGTCGATGTCAAAGGCCAGATCAGGCCGGCGCGTCACACGCTCCACGTGATGCACTTCCGTAGCGCACCGCATGCAACCACACCCCTCACACACAGGAAACCGGGCGAGCACTGCGCGGCGGAACCGCTTCCACCGATTGGTCTGGCGTGGGTCTCGATAGACGTCCGAGTAGCGCATGGTGGTCCTAGTCTCGCGCGCGCGCGCGCAGTCTGACGTCTGACGTCTGACGTCTGACGGTCGGGCGAGCCTAAAGCGAAAGCCCGACCGGTCAGCGCTTTAGGCTTGACCGGTCGGTCCTGATAGTCGTACGTCCTTCTGTTCTGAGTCAGTGTACAGACTGTTCCTACCCCCCACGACACAAATCCACGGAACAAGAAAAAATCGGAAATCTTTGCGGATTGGCTCAGCGCGTCCCTTGCAGCGTGCCGATGACCTCGCGAGCATCACAACCCCCTCGAGGAACACGACATGGCAGCGACCCCTAATCCCACCATCGCCGAGTACATCGAAAAGGGCCTGACCGCCCGCCTACGACGTGCCAACGTCAAAGGCCACTTCAAGGTTTCCCAAGACAGCGACGACCTGCTCATCGAGTGTTTTCGCCCCGGCCGTACCCACCGCATCCCCAAGCACCGTTTCAAGCTCGACCAGTACCCCGATCTGGACCAGCTGCTCGAGCGCATCATGGTTGCCGAAGATTGGAGCTGATATGCGTTCAGATAAAGACTGGAACGAAGAACTAAACAAGATGGACCTTCCGAGCAAGGTGGCCGTGATGATGATTGCCGCCCACCGAGACTTCGAACGACTCGAGCACATGGCCGAGCGGTTTTCCGAGCTGAACGAAGCTTTCGAACTCGATTTTGCGGACAACAATTTCAATCAGTTGTTTCAGCAATTGGCTCATCAGGTTGAGTACTTCGAGCACATTGTGCTTAAGGCTGACGACGTCCGGACGATTGCGACGGAGTTTGTCGAGAAGCTCGACTATGTGAACTCCCTCAAAAATGAGCCGACGGACGCATGAGTACCGTGGCGGACATGCCAGGCACCCTGTTCGTCGTCGTGCTCAAGTCGGTCCGGCTCGAGACCGAGCCCGACGACCTGGTGCCCACGGAACGCCTCGCCTTCGAGCGTCTTGCCGGCGCCCGTAGCATGGCCGCCCGCATGCTTCTCACCGCCCGGGAAAAGGGCTGGGAAGTGTTCTCCATGGAACTGACCGACCCCTACGCCTGGTGCGTGATCGCCCCGGGCATCGTTCACTTCATCACCATCGAAGCAACAGGAAAAGACGATCATGAGTCGACGGATTGACGCGCTCGCCATTATCAAGAGCACCATTGAGGCCGGTGGCGATCCCACCGCCGAGACCATCAACCACTACCTTGCGATCCTGGACGGCATCGCCCCCGAGACGAACCGCCCGCAGGAGAACGCCACCCCGGCGCCGCAGCCCGCCCCCGGCGGCAGCGTCGAACTGAAGGTGGTGGAGATCGAGGACCGGCAGAAGTTTGTTCGCGTGAAGGTGAGCGGGGTGCCGGGCAAGCGTTACCCCATGTGGTTCTCGTCCTTCGAGGCTGACGCGAACGCCATCCGATCGGCGGGCGTCGGCGGCACGATCCGGGGGCAGATCAAGGACGAGCCCGACAAGAACGGCAAAGTGTGGCAGAACCTGCGGGAAGTCACCGTGACCGCCCGCGCTGCCGGCGCCGACGGCATCCCGTTCTGATGCCGCGGCGACTAGGCCCCAAGCGTCTTGAGCGTCAGAACACGGGGCCAGTCGAGCTGATCCTGGAGACGGCTGTGAACTTCAGCGAGATGTTCGACCTGCCGTGCCCCTCGAGGGTCGAGATGTACGTGCTGCCCACCGAAGCCCTCGTCGATCAGTTCTGGTGGAGGCTTCACGCTCGAAGCCACGTCTCGCACTTTCTTCGGGTTCCTTCGTGGCCGAACGACTGGAAAGAGCGGTACCCGTGCGAGGACCGCCAGACGTGCCTCGAGTGCATCGTCGGATGCCTCGCCGGCCGTCTTCCAGAGCAGAGGCAGCTGTGCCTGGACGTGCTGATCATGGGCGCTGGCACCTGGTCGGATGCTCTGAAGTCTTGGCGCAGCCGATCCCAGGACTACCGCTGGATGATGGCTCACCTTGCCGGCGACCTGAAGCACCGGGGCCTGCGTGAGCTCGTACTGGGGTATCGAAATGCCAGTCCAGCATCACCGTGAAAAGGACGGCACGGAGACGCCTGTCTTTCAATTGCCGGATGGGCGGCTGGCGTCGGAACTCGCCGACCAGCCGCTCGTTCCGGCACAGGCGATCGTCCCGGGCCTCGCGTTCCGCAAGCACTGCACCCTGCTATCCGGCGCCCCGAAGGCCGGAAAGAGCACGTTTGTCCGGGACGTGCTGCGCCGAGTGCTTGAGGCCCAAGAGACTTCACAAGGGTTGGCGCGCTCGTACCTGCGAGATCGGTTCGTGCGGGGCGCCCGCGTGCTGGTGCTGTCCGAGGAGACCAGCGCCGCCTGGCAGGGTTTCGCCCACGACCTGAAGCATCGGCTGCCGGCCGAGGCGCTGGATCAGCTGACCATCATTTGCCGAGACGATCCGGGCGCCGCCCCGAACGACGCCTACGAGTTGATGCTGTGGGCCGGGGCGGTCGGCGCCACCGCATTGGTCCACCACTATGACCTGGTGCTGCTCGATCCGGTCTCCCGGTGGGCAGCCCTCGAGGATGAGAACGACGCCACGCAAGTCCGGCGGGCGATGGCCGCCTTCCAGGAAATCGCCCGCATCGGGAACTGCGCCGTGCTGGGCATCCACCACACCGCCAAGAACGGAAACACCCCTCGAGGGTCCGGGGCGTGGGCTGCCGAGGCCGACGTGCTCGCGACGTTCGAACGGCCGGCTAAGCCCGAGGACTATGCCGTGCCCGAGTGTCCGGACGGCAATCGCCTGCGCCTGCTCACGTGCGTAGGGCGGCTGGAAACGATCGAGCCCCAGACCGTGCTCTGGATGGACGACGAGGGCGACTACGACGCGACCACGCCCGCAGCCCTTGCCGGCCACGGGTTCCGCCCCCGCATTGAGCGCGACGGAGATGAACTGGTGCGTGCCCTGCGCAGCGTGGGGTTGGGTAAGGTGAAGACGCTGGCGGAGCAGTGCAACCTGACCGAGCGTCACGCCTTACGAGCCGCGTACCGCCTGGTGGAACTAAACGCCGTGGTGCTGGACGAGCGGGATGGGGATCCCACTATCGGGCTCGCCTTCGGGGGCTGACATGAAGCACGAAGTCACAAAAGATGGGGAGGTTGTCGTGCGCTTCAACCATCCCGACCTGGTCGAGTCCTACACGGACGAACGTCTCAGGAGCGCTTTGCAGGGTCGCGTCGGCTCGACCTACGGGCATGAGTCCGGGGTCGGCTACCTGGCGGAACTGGCGTGGCTCGGCCTGGTCATGCCTCGCGTGGACGAAGTGTCCATCTTGTCCCGGTGGAGTGCTGAGCCTCTGTTCGAAACGCTGGATACGAACCGGGGAACTGAGGTGAAGACGACCGGCACCCCGGAGTCGTACCGCCGGTACTTCCCGAACGTCTACATCGGCAAGATGGCCCAGCTGACGGACGCCCGCACCTTCGTGTTCGCGCACTGCTCCGGGATCGACAAGGAGCCGCTGGACGAGCCCGGCCGGCGTGGGGTCGTGCCTTGTGGCGCCCGCCTCGCCCCCGATCATGCCGTCACGTTCGTCGAGTACGCCGACATGGAAGCACTGCGGGCGGCATCCTGGGACCCTCTGGACAATCTTCGGAAAACCGGTTTCACGGTTTCAGTCGACTTTCGGGGCGTCACCCGCCCCGCCATCGAGCACCCCAGCCTGGCGCACCTATGGAAATAGATCCCACCTACCTGTTCACCCTGCCGCTGCCGCCTACCAGCAATCACCGGCTGATCCCGATAGTCCGGCACGGCCGGCTGCGCCTCATCACCGCCCCCAGCATGCGTAAATGGAAAGCCGAAGCCGCCAGCCTGCTCGAGCCGTGCGACCACTTCACCACCGGCAAGGTCCGCCTCGACCTGACCATCGTCTGGCCCGATCGCCGGAAGCGCGACCTGGACGGACCGGTCAAGCCCGTGCTGGATGCGCTGACGGCCGCGGGCGTCTGGGGCGACGACGACCAGGTCAAAGACCTTCGGCTGTGGGTGGACGATGCCGGCTACCTGCAAGAGGCGGGGACGATCGCTGGCAAAGTCCAAACTTTTGTGCCGTTCTGAAGTTTTTGTTGGTCAGAACCCTTGCGCCAGCCGATGAAATCACTATCTTCAACGTGTCGGCAATGTCGCCGGCCGAGTAAAAGGAACTCACAATGCCCACCGCCACTGCCACCCTCACCGACGACCTCGCCGCGGCCCGCAGCTTTGGTTACGCCCACGCCCACGCCGCCGGCACAAGCCTCCACGCCGAGACTGGCGAGAAGTACACGATGATTTGTGGGCCGGCAACCGGCACCTACATCGTCGGCATTGTGAAAGACGGCGTCTCCCACTGGATCGCCGCCTGATTGGCGCCTTTTACTCCCGCCCGCCCCGGACGTCTTTGGACACTGGGGCGGGCGGTTTTCTTAAGGCGCAGACATCTCAGGGGCTCTTCCAAGGACACCCCCGCGCATCATGCGAGGCTCGCGGAGCCGGCAAGCCCCCCCTACGCGGGGGGTTTTGTTTCGTCTGCAGGCTTCGGCGCCCCACCACCCTCCAGGCGCCCCTCAGACGTCGCCAGACGCTCCCGGCGCCTCTGGCCGGGCGTCGGGACCATCCAGCCCGCCCCGAGCCCTAGGACGCCCCAGAGGGCGTCTGGGACGCCCCCGCCCGCAACGGACGACAGGGCCTCCTGGACGGTCTGGACCGTCCGGTCCATCGCACCCTGCTCCTCAGCAGCAATGGCTTCGAGTGCATCGGCTTCGGCCCGGGCAGTCGCTGCTGCCGCACGTAGCTGGGTCGGGCTCGTCGGCCCGTCCGGCACGTTGGTGAACCCCCTCACCGTGCATCCAGCGCTCGAGACTGCCAACGCGCACATCCAGATCGCGTACCGCATCCCCAATCCTCCTGAGTTCCTTGGCCGCGTACAGGATCGCCGCAGCAACCAGGACACCACTCGCATCGCTGATGACCTCGAGCACCTCAGCCTCCCTCGGTGGGCGGTTCGTAGGGCACGAGCTTCAGCGCCTCGAGGCCGTCGATCATGTTCTGGGCCGAGGCAATCATGACATCGAGCTGGGCCTTGTCCAGATCAGTGGACGGGGCGACCTGCCGGAACTCCGACTCGAGGCCGTTCATGGAAGAGGCGATCCGATCGAAACCGGAGGCCATGCCGTTGTAGTGGGTGATGGTGTTCAGCATCAGTCGTAGCTCAGGGTGAAAACGTAATCGTCTCCGGTGTCCAGGTCGTCCCAGAACTTCTGGCCCTCGAAGGCCGAGCAGTTGAGACGGACACGGAGAAGGGTGGACGAGGCGTTGACCTCGGTGACGGACGTGGAGACCAGAGCCTCCCCGTCCACGCTCATGGTGTACGCCCGATTGCTGGTCGAGGCGAGAAAGTCCGTGACGCTGCTGTACGTTCCGCTCCCCAGAACCCGCACCAGCAGTTCGACGTAGAAATAGGACCCAGGTCGCCGGACGGGACTGATGCCGGAGACGTTGAAATTGGAGTCCTCGCCAGTCTCCGTAATGGACGTCAGGCTCATTTCCCGGTCCGCGTCATTTTTCAGGCCACAGGTGGCATCCACGCGCCAATTGACCGCAGCCGAGGCCGGGATGAACTGCACATGCGGGCTCATCCGGTGTACTCCACCACCATCTCCAGCATGTCGGCGCTGGACGTGCTGCTGATGGTGATGCCCACACGGTCGTTCTCATCCACCGACGTGTTGCTCAGGCTGGCCGCAGACGCCCCGGTGGACGTGACCGAGATGGTGCCGATGGTCGTAGTGTCCGTGAGGTTCTTCAGGGTCGCTGTGCAGGTGCCGCTGGCAGTCTTGGCGTAGAAGTTGGTGATCGTCCGGGCCGTCGCTGCCCGGCCGTCAATCGGGTAGTCCTTGTCCGCCGGCGTCTCGATCAGGATGCTGTACGAGTCGCTCAGGTCGTTGGAGAACTTCGTCAGCGCCACGGCCGACAGCGCCGTGCTGACGGACTGGTTGCTGGCGTTGCCCAGGAACATCTTGTCGGTGTCCAGGTTCGGCGTGGCGTTGGCGCGCCCCGCACCAATGACCTTGATGATGCCCTGGGTGGCATGCGCCCGCACGACCTTGCCCATGTTCTGGATCAGGCTGGCCTCGCCGGCCGGGGCCGTCGCCGTCAGCCCGCCCGGGGTCGTCGACACGTAGACGATGTCGCTGACCGAGAACGCCGACGTGTCCATGGAGTTGATCTCGCCGAACGTCACCACTTCCACGTCTGCGTTGTCGTTCACGCTGGTGTCGTTGACCAGGCCGAAGGCCGGCATCGCGCTGGCGTTGTCGGCATCGGCCAGCCCGACCTCGGTCTCGCTGCCGCTGTGCCCGCTCACGTACACCACCTGGCCCTTGGTGATGGTCTGGCCGCTGCGGTTCTTGGCAGTGAAGAGCACAGGGCCGTTCAGGCTGTTCGCGACCAGCGCGCCCCCGGTCGGAGCGCAGTAGGTCACGCCCGTGCTCGAGACCGTCACCCCGACGTTCTGGGCTGCCGACGTGGCGACGATCTGGACGACGACATCCGCGGGGGCGTTGCTGCCAACCTGGATGGTCGCGTCCCACAGGCTATTGGTGGCCTCGGTCCTGGTCGCGATCGTGTACGAGACCGCCCCGCTGCTGGTGTCTTGGGACTCGGAGATGGACAGCCCTGGCACCGACAGAACCACGGCCGTGCCGTCCCCGGGATCCGGCGAGATCGTGGCGTTGACCGTGGTGGCCGCTGTGTTACTGAGCTCGAGGCGGGTCGGATTGCAGGCCATCGGGATCCTTCCGGAACGGGACTAGCTCGTTCAGTCTATCACGCCGGCGGGCGCATCCGCAGTCTTTGCCTCGGCGCTCCGCGACCGTCTCCACAATGGCTTTGACGCCAGTGACTGAGGTTACGGTCTCGACGACGTCCCCCAGCCCGTAATTGGTCCGCAATCGCTTCAAGTGCAGTCCTCTGCTTCCAGGTCGATCAGCTTCACGGCCGCCCCGAAGCCGTAGTCCATCGTGGCGTGCGTAACCGTGCCTTCGTTGGTCGCACTGGTGCACGCGAAACAGTCCGCGTAGGTGTAGGTATCCTCGATCGAAACGCTACGCTCGTGCGTGATGTCTCCCGCGGTGTAGTGGGACCACATCGAACAGCCGGTGATGTTGTCGAAACCGCCGCCGGTGCCGTTGATGTTTCCCAGGCCATCATCATCCGTGCTGGGCCAGTAGCCGCTGGTCAAAGACCGGAACCGCAGGTCGAACTGGTTGGCTCCCGACTTGCTCGGTTCGGCCCCTTGGGTAAGCCTCATGGCCGGGGTGAGGATGACCGGGCTTACAACCGCATCCCACTCGGCAACGGCTGCCGTGATTGCTCGCCTGAGCTCGTTGGTAAAAGCCGAGGCCGTCGAATCGTCGTCAGCGCCGCGCATCGGCTTATACGGTTCCGGCGGATTGGGCTGGTCGCAGGATCGCATCGGATCGTACGTTTGGCGGATCTCAAGGTCGGACAGCACGGAGTGCCACCCCGACGTGTAGCTGTCCGAGTACGTTGGCGTGGCTTGGCTGTTGTCGTTGGCCGCATATTGGTTGTACGTCCCCACCACGCGGACCTGCAGCTTGTTGTAGAGGCCGATGGTGTAAAGGACATCCAGGTAACAGTCGGTGTCCTCGCAAATCACGGTTCCTGGACAGTCGTAATCGTGCGGGATCCGCTTTCTCAGCTTGGCGTCGAACGTGTACGTGGGCGTGCTCGTAATCTGGGCCTCGACGGTTAGAGCGATTTTCTCGTTCGCATCGTCCCAGTCCGGCGCAGCTTGCGTGGCGTAGTTCTTGAGCTGTGTTCGGCCGTTGAAATTTAGAGTGCAGGTGAGCGTGATGCTTGGCGCGTTGCCTGTACAGGTCCCGGGGCTGCTTGTGGTCGTCCATCGTGCCAGGTCGCACAGTTCTGCGTTGGTGGGCGGGTTAGATATTGTGATGCCCTGCGGCATGTTCAGGATGGTCTCGATCCGGTCGCTCGAGGTTGGCACGTCGAACGCCGGCACCGTGATCCGCAGGCCGGCGCCGCTCCACTGGTATGCCTGGCTCGCGTTGGCGTAAGGTCCTTCGGCGCTGGGATCGTTGCAACTGGCCGTTTGGTCGTTGAGCTCATAACACGACTTGAAGTCGCCTTCGAACCGACAAGCATGCTCGTACGTGTAATCAAACGCCCACGAAGCGCGGCCCGTGGTTTCGGAGCACCCGAAATAATCCTCGTCGCAAACTGTGCAACAACATCTGCGCTGGCTCATCAGCAGGTCCCGTCGAACTGGTTAGGCCAGAACAGGATCACCTTTGGGTTCTCCGGGTCGATCATGATGCCTGGCACCATGCGATCGTTCGGGATCGGCTGCAGCGCGAACGTGCCTGGCAGGCTCGAGACCGTGACGCCCATGTGGGTGGTTGTGGTGTTGCCCAGCTCGTAGACGTTGATCCCCACGAAGTCGTAGGACTCGACCTCACCGAACTCGACCGACCAGGCGCCCAGCGCCGTGACGACAGCGTCGAAATTGCTGGCCGGGCGGACCGTGTAGACCCACCGCCCCTCACCGGTGCCGGCCGAGACCGAGGACTGCACCTGGAACAGGGTGGTGGGGGCAAGTTGCGTGGTGGGGTTGCCGCTCATGTGCACTTCGTCGGGGTGTTGGCGCTGTCGTAGAGCTCAGAGATGAGGCGCAGTTCAGCGTCGGTGAACACCACGCCGGCGGTCTGGAAATTGGCGCCGTACTGGTGCGCTTGCTGCCAGTAGACCCCGATGGTGTGCTGGATGAGGCGCGGATCGCCGAGGTACTTCATAGCAAAGAACCCCGACCCGAACGTCTGGCGCGGAACCTGAACCGCGTGAGACCACGGATGCTCCACGAACGTGTACGTCACGCGCTGGGACTCGGCGCCCATGGGTTGCATGCTCACGGACTTGAGCATCAGCCGTCCCTTGTCGCCCGTCCGGAACAGGTCGCCGACGTTGCGCTTGCCAATGAAGCCCTGGTGGCTCTGGATCGTGGTCTGATCACCGTAGTCGATGCACGTCGAGGGAGCAGTGCCCGACAGCTGTACCAGGGGCGCATTGCGCACCACGCTGATGGTGTGGGTGGTGACGGCCAGCGGGAACTGGATTGGCTTCCCCGACCAGTCGAGATAGATGCCGCCAATGTCGCCGGCAGGCCGGTCCGTGCCGACCTCGGCGCCGCTGCTGTTGCGCTGGATCGGGTCGCCCGTGACCGTCGAGCTGGCGTTCATGCCGTGGCTGCTGCTGTACCAGCGCGATCCGTCGATCTTGTAGATGAGGGTGGAACCCACCTGGGTCCAGTCTTCATCCGTGGGGAACAGCAGGGGCGTGGCATCGCTGTCGCCCCGGAACGCCTGCACGTTGACGGATCCGGCTTGCATGCTGTACGTAACGCTGGCAGGCTGCAGAGACGATCGGTCCGCGTGCACTGACGTGGTGACACGGACTCGGTACACGCGGCCCTGCGTGGCGCTCGAGTCTTCCTGGACGTCGATGTTGGCAACCACGCCCGCCGGCAGGTTGATCGGTCGGCTGCTTTGGCCGTCAAAGACGTTGGAACCCTCGGCGATCACTAGGGGGCCGCTGTTGATCGGCGCCGACAGTTCCCCAGCACGTAGCGCCGTCAGGATCGCCCCGGAGTCAATCCGGGGAAGGGTGTAGATAGCCGTCCCGCTGCCGGCTGCCGTCGTGGGGTCGGTGACCACGATGATTAGGTCGGACGTAAACCGCTCCTCGTCGTTGCGGTTCCCTACAGCCTGGTTCGTCCGGCCCCACTGGTACTCGAAACTCCGCGCCATCAGATGCTCCCCGGGGCGATGCCCTCAAAGTCGCCTTCGTAGGTCGGCGCGTGGAACGTGGCCGTCGATTGTTCGCCTACGGCCATCTTTGAAAGAAAACCGATAGGCGAGAACGTGCCCATGAACTGATAGAACAGACTGCGGAAGAACGCCCCCTGCTCCTCGGCGTTTCCGTTGAAGCCGGTGACGTCGCCACCGCGGATGTCCTGCACCGCCTTGAGACCAGCAACCACGCCGGTCAGCGTTCCGTACCCCGGGTCGCCGGGTTTGACCTCGCCCATGCCGATCTGGGCCAGCCGGTTTCCGGCACCGACCGCTTTCTCTACAAAGCCAACAATGGCCGGCCCCGCCCGCACAACGGTCTTCGCGAGCTTTTCCATTTCCGGCTGCAGGTTCTGGCGGATGTTCTCGCCCAGGTTAAGCATCGCCTGAGCGAACTGCGGCGAGGCGTCCATGAGCTCGCCAAAGAGCCGCCCCGCCATCCCACCGACACCGCCGGCGAAGGCGCCCCCAGCGAAGCCCCCTAGCGCCCCGCCGACGGCGCCACCTACCGCGGTCCGTCCGAGGCCGATGCCTCGGCCTGGGAGTCCGCGCAGACTCTTTCCCATGCTTTTCCGAAGTCGCTTGAGCGCCCGGTCGAGCTTGCTTGTGTCGGCGCCAAACTTGAGGGTGAGGGATTTACTCGGCATCGGTTCAGCTCCTCGAGGATCTCGGCCTCACTCATCCGGCGCTTGCCGGTCAGCTCCTGCACCACCAGGTCGAAATCGGCCAGCCTCAGCGCCCGCACCTGATCGGGCAGCCACCCGGTGCGGATCGCCACCTGGACGATCACCCGAGCGCGTTGCGTTCCACGACCTCGGCCGCGCATTGCTGGAACACCTTGATTGGAAGGTCTCGGACCTGCTCGAGCGTCAGCGCGTAGCACCGCGCCACGAACTCGAGGTTCTGCTGCTTCTCGTCCAGGTCGGCGACGGCCTCCCAGTCCCGCACCATCAGATCACGCTGATACTCAGGTGGCATCGGAGTCCTCGAGGAACGTGGTGGTGAAGGTGTTGGCCTCGTCCACCCCGCCGGTGATCTCGAGGGACGTGCAGAGCCAGCTGGTGTACGTCGCCCCCATTGGGGTGTTGCTGCCAACCACCACCGTGTAGCTGGTGCCGGCGCTCCATCCGACAGTCTCCGCCAGGCCAGAGATGGTGAGCGTCCGGGGCTCGTTGAAGCCCGCGATCTGGAGGCGCCGCGTGGAACTGCTGCTGGTCACATCGACCAGCGCCGTATCCCCGCCGGCAAGGCTGACGGACTGCACCAGGACGGTCGTGCCGCCAATGCTTCCCGTGGTTCCGTTGAAACTGGTCGCTGCCATGTCAGGATCCGAAAGTGAGGGTGATGTCGAGGTTCGTGGTGGGCGTCTGTGTGCTTTCGGCGCCCCTGATCAGGATGTCGGACGTTCGGGCGTTCTCGCGCGTCTGGAAATCGGCCGAGGCCGAGAGCGCCGTGATGACCGAGTCGGCCAGGTCCTCGGCGAGCACGCGGGACGTCTGGTAGCACACGAACGTGTACCGCGCATGGTACGGGGCGACGGCGCCGGTGGACGTCTGCGCGGGCTGGTTGTCCTCGAGGGTCCAGGTCACCGCCGGGATGTCCGTTTCCCGGTTCCGCAGGTCCGGCGCCAGCGCCACCCCGCTCAGCCCGGAGACGTCGAGCGCGTCGTAGATGTTGGCGTCGGCACTAGCGTACGGCACGTTTGAGTTCTCCGGGAGTCATTGTACGCCCCTCGGCCATCTGCACCAGGATCGCCTCTTCCATCCGGTTCCGCACGCGCCGGTTCACGTCAGGCTTCCGAGCAGGGCCGTACCGCCAGTTCAGGCCGCGGATCTTGCTGCCCTGAAACTTCGTGCCTTTAGCGGGCGTGAACCCACCTTCCCACATCGGCCCCAGGTAGTTCAAATATTGCTTCTGGTTAATCCACGTTCTCGAGACCACGCCATGCGCCCGCATGCGCGTCTCAAAGCTGAAACTGGCGGGTTTCTGGATGCCGGCGCGGAAGCTGAGGATGGTCCGTTCCTTGCCCTTTACCGTCCAGGTGGTGCGCTTGCCCTTGCCGCGCCGAAACCGCTGTTTTGTTCGGCCGAACGGGGCGCGGGCAATCCGCTTGCGCGCCTCCACGTTGAGCTCGTCCAGCGTGACCTTGTGGGCGTTGCGGACCGCGCGCCGGCCCTTGTTGCCTGCCATCCACAGGCGCTCCTCAAGCAGCCGCTGGGACTTGGGGTCCATCGTGACCATCTCGCCGGCCGTGAGGGTCGTGCGCGTCACTGCTCGACCCTCTCCACCGTGACCTCAAGCTGCCGCCGGCGGCCGTCCCGGTCCCGCAAGGTCTGCACGTCCCAGTCCGTGTCCTCGAACTTGACGCGCCAATCCACCTTCACCTTGGTGTTAAACGGCATCAGGATCTTGGCGACGTCCGAGCCGCTGGGCTGGATGTCCCCGTCAATGTTCTTCCGGCTGCTCATGACCAGGAAGTCGACCGGGGTCGAGAACTGGAGCACGAAGGCGAGGGTCCGCGTGCCGGCGCTGTCAGTCGAGGCCGTGGGCTTGTAAAACGACACGTAGTGCCGTGAGCCGCCGGCGCTCATGCCGTGCCCTTCTGGTAGTTGCTGACGATCGCGCGAACCGTGTAGGGGATGTCCTGGAAGCCTGCCGACTCCACCACGCCCCGGTGCTGAAACAAGTGTTCACCGATGCCGAAGATCGCGGACTTCATGACCGCATCGCTCGAGCCGGTAGTGCTGATGCGAAACACGTACTCATCCGTGTTCGGGTACCACTTCGACCCGGGGCGCAGGTTGATGGTGCTGGCGCCCCAGCCGCGCCGGATGTCCCAATCACTGGTCACCGTCTGCGTGGTGTCGTCGTCCAGGTCCCGGGCCGTGACCGAGACCAGCGTCGGCGACGGGCCGAAGGGGATCACCTGCCCGGGCGCCAGCTCGATGTCGATCGTCGTGGCGCGCGTGAAGTGCGACGTCATGCGCTCCCAGGCGAGCACGGCAGCGTCGAGCGATCGGGTCAGCGCGGGATCATCGTCGGACCAGGGGATCCGGCAGTGATCGCGGAACTCGGAGAGCTGATAGGCGTGAGCCGACTGCGTGACGATGTCGTACAAGGGAACCCCCAGACACAAACGGGGCCGGCCCTGCAAAGAGGACCGGCCCCGGAGACGAAAGAGCCGCGTGGACCGGTCAGGTGGTCGAGAGCTTCAGGCGGGACGAGCTCGTAGCCCGGAGCCAGCGACCATCCGAACGCACAAACGTGCGGTAGGCGGTGATGCCCGAGCCGCCGTAGGTGTAGGGGTCGACCTGCGAGGCGATCCCGACACGGTCAGCGATCACGTAGGACTCCCGGCTGAGGAGCACGGCAGCGAAGGCGCCGGCCGCCTCGGTCGGCATGGCGTCGGACACCATCACCGGGTAGCCGAGCAGGTTGCCGATCGCACCGGGGTTCTGGATGGTGCCGGTGGCCTGCGGGAGGAACAGCGGGCGCCCGGTCGTGTTGTCGGTGAGCTCGAGGAGCGCCCGGTACATGCCGGGTCCGACAATCCACGACTTCGGGGTGTTCCAGTAGGCCGCCGGCATGCCGTAGGCGGTTTCCACCAGGTCGGTGTAGCTGACTTCGGCGAAGGTGTCCTTGCCCGAACTCGCCGAACCGCCGGCGATGTAGTCGCTGGGCGCCCCGGGCACCGCACTGAAATCCGTGGCGAGGATGCCGTCCACGTTGGCCGAACCCTGCGCCGCGGCCGTGCCGAGGAACTGGGTTTCCCAGAAATAGCCGTGTGCCTCGGCGTGCTGCTGGAGGATCTCGGAGACGATGCCGCCGCGCGAGTCGTTCAGCACTTCCTCGGTGACCTGCGTCTCGGCCGCCGACTTGAAGGAGCGGATGCGCAGCTTGGAGAACTCCGGGCCGATCGCGTCATAGGCCGTGCCCTCGCCGGTGTAGGCCGTGATCGAGGCGCGCGTGCTGACCGCCGGGATTTCGACGTCGTTGGCGTACGACCGGACGGTCGCGGCCTGGCGAACCGCCGAAACGTTCGCAAGCAGCCGCACCATCTCGTCCTGAAGATCGACGGGCATGAGGCTGGCCGCCTCGTTGGCCGAGTCGATCGGCGCCGAGTACGCGCGTTCTTCGGGCAGGCCGCCGTTGCGCATCGCGTGCTTCAGGTTCCGAAGGAACAGCTGCCGGCTGTCGGCCTCCTGGCGCACCGTGGCCTTGCGGGCGCGGGGCTCGTAGGTGGGCAGGGCCAGCGCCTCGGACGCGCTTTCGCGCACTTCGGCCGCCTTGATCTGCTCGGTGAGGCTTCGAAGCTGCTTGTCGGCCGACTCCAGATCGGAAGCCTGCTCGGTGGTGAGCTCCCCGTCGATGCTGAGGATCGAGTCGATCCTCTGGCGCGCATCCATAGCGTCAGCGCGCATGCTGATCAGATCAGCCATTGTGTACCCCCGGAATGTGGTCGCCCGCGTTGGGCGATGTGGTCAGGACTCGATGCGGGCCTGCTTGTAAGCGCCCGCGGTTACCAGACTGAGCTCGATGATGTGGCCGGCCGTGACCGTCCGCATCGAACCCTTCTTAGCGTGTGTCCACCGGTCGTCATCGACGAGAAATCCGATCGACACATCCCCCGGAAGGTCTCCGCGTTCGAGAGCCTCCCTGACATCTGCTCGAGACTCCGGCAGGGTCGCGCGAAACCGCACGCCCTCGTCGGTGTTCTCGAACGTCATCGTACCAGATCCCACCCGCGCCAACGGCACCCCGGTGTGATCGTGCTGCGTCAGCATGACCGTCCGGTCGTCCCAGGTCAGCGCGCGGGCGTCGATCCGTTCCCGGAACACTCGGCCGGCATCGGGGATCGGGGCGCTCAGGGTGTTGAAGGGCACCGCCAAGCCGCTGATCTCGTAGCCACCCTCCACCGGGGCGGCAGGACCGTCAATCCGCCCCGCCGTCATCCGGCGCAGGTTCATCTTCTGCGACATCGGTGGCCTCCCCCTGTTGCATGTTCGGACCCACGTAGAGCTCGTCGCCACCGTCGATCGGTGGCAGCCCCAGTTCCGCGCGGACTTCGTTCGGCACCATGATGCCGGTCTGGATCGCCGTCTGGTAGGCGCTAACGGCCTCGGAGAAGCTGCCGCGCATCATCGCGGTCAGGTCGAAGCCCACTCGCACGTCGTACTCGCCGGGAAACAGCTTGCACGACATTTCAGCGGCAAACCGGTCCGCGTAGTACTGCAGGGACTGGCCGTACGCTCGAGACTGCTCGAGGGTAAAACTGTTCCCGGTCTCGGCGTAGAGCACAAAGGGCGGCACCTGGTAGATGCGGGCCACGTCCTCGATCGCGGACTGGCGCCCGTTGATCCAGTCGTTGTCGACCAGGCTCTGGCCGATCTGCTCCACCTCAGCGCCGTTCTGGACGATGATGGGGCGCAGCATGCCGTCCGAACCGCTGTGGGCGTTCTTGAACGCATCTTGCATGGCTCGGACGCTTTCGGCGCCGACGGCCTCCTCGGTCTGGATCGCCACCTTGCCGATGCCCGGCATCCGGTACTGCTCTACGCCGGCCTGCTCGAGCAAGCGCGACAGCACCAGCGCGTTGGCGGCGCAGGCTACCGGGGAGTCGCCCCAGCCGAGACGGGTAGTCCCAGGCATCCGCAGATGGAGCATATCCGCGGGCGGGACTGCCCCGTACTCGGCAGTGTTGTAGATCCAGCGCCCGTCCTCGTCCCGGTTCAGCTGGACGGCCGCGGGTTCCTGGGGGATCAGCTGGTACAGGTCTCGACCTCGCCGGCTGATCACAGCGAAGCTGTTACCCCACAGCAGCGCCATCTGGAACATCCACGTCTTGAAATCGGTGGACGTCTGGAAATCGTTGGCCTCGTTGTTCAGGACCTCGTACACGCGCGGCAGTTCCGAGCGCTCGAACTGAGTCCACCGCTCCTCGTCGTAGTCGTAGCTCGAAACGTGGAGCGGGACGCGGGCCAGGTCTCCGGAGATCGCCGTGACCGCCCGGTACACCGCCGGGATGCGCATGGCGCTGGTCGGGTTGCTGGCGAAGGCTTCCGGCGACAGGGGTGGCGTGCGTGGAAGGTACGGGTAGTCCGCAAAGGCCCCCCCGGCGATCATCGTCCGCTTGGGCCATCGGAACAGTCGGCGTAGGTCAATCACAGCGCGATCTCCCCGCCGGCCGAGTAGGCGCCCGGCCGGGCTGCGTTTTCCTTGATCAGCACGGAACCCACCATCACCATGGCCACCACCGGGTCAATGATGCCGCCTGATCGCATCTTCGACGGCCGGCGATCGCCGTTGACGTTCTGCTCAAGCTTCACGTTGGCGAGGCTGTAGGTCACAACCGGATCATCCTGGACGACGATGGTGCCATCCCGGAGCATCGACTCCAGGAGGTACGTGGCAGGCCCCAGCGCCGCCACCGTCTGCGGGACTGGGTCCATGGGGAGATCGCTGGCCGGATTATAGCGCGTCTCGAGAGTGCCCCAGTCGTCCAGGTTCAGCTTCATGCCGCCCAGGGCGTCGAACCCCACGCGCTTCAGGATTGTCCGGTTCTTGAGCGCCCACAGGTACTCCCGGATCCGCTCGTACTGGACGCTGTGATCACACACCTCGACGTTCGGCAGCCGGCGCCAGTCCTCGAGATGCCGCTGGTAGTCGCGCTTGATGTTGGCCGTGGGCTGCTTGATGACCCAGTGATGCCAGCGCAGGTGTAGCTTCGACTTCTCCCACCAGCCGTAGCACAGGGACGTGATGTCAAAGGACTTGGAAAAGTCTACCGCCGCATAGACCGCCGTATGTGTGTCCGTGGGGTAGGAAGGCGCCCCGGGCGTCAGCGCCTGCTCCCAAAGGTCTCCCCCGACCCACACCACATCCACCGTGGAGAACCGGCAACACTGGAACCGCTCGAAATCGCCGAGCTTCCCCTGGGCCTCGTACTCGGCGAGGATCCGCTTGTAGGCGCTCACCGGGATCACGTGGCCCAGGCTGGGCTGGGCTTTCGGCCACATTTCCGGATCTCGGATGTCGTCCAGATCATCGAGCCCGAACAGCGCGGCGAACACGTCCAGTTTATCCCAGTTCTCTTCCCGCAGCGCCTCGACCGCGGACTGCCGGCGCTTGTAGTAGATCGACTCGCGTCCGCCGGGGACGTTGAGGCTGCCGGGGGTGGTGACGCTCAGGGCGAAGCTGTCGCGCAGCTTCGGCAAGGCGCTGAAAATCTTGGAAAGCCAGTCGGCGCCCGAAGCCTCGGACGTCTCGTCCAGAAGGTAGCCCAGCGCCTTCAGGCCGTCGAGGCTGTTCGACTTAGATGCCATCGTGCGGATGCGGGACTTGGTGGTGCGGCACCGGGTCTCCCGTTCCGTGCACTCGAACAGGGCATCGTCCCCGTCGTCCTCGTCCCGGTGATCGCCCCAGGCGTCTCGAGCAAACTGCTGGATGGCCGTGTACGCCTGCCGGGCCTGCACCACAGTGTTCGCCATCGTGATTAGGTCGGCGCCCTCGTTCGTGGTGGCCAGGTGGAGGAACAGGGCCGCGGCCATCGTCGTCTTGCCGGCGCCCCGGGCTACCTCGACCATCGCGGTCTTGTACCGCCGGCCGTCGTTCTCGTGGTACTTCCACGCGAGCACGGAGCACAGCACCCAGGACTGCCAGGGGAGCATCCGCAACCCTTGGCCGGTGAGCTCGTGCCCGTCCACGATCTTCAGCTGGGCGAGGGTGTCGGCGAACCGGGCGACCTCGGCATCATCCCAGTAGATGTCCTCGCGCTCGAGATCGTGCAGGTGCCGGCGGCAGGCGGCGTGGATGCGCTCGTTGGCGATCACCTCGCCGGCGACGACCGCCCGCGGGAAAGCGTGAGGGTCGGGGAGGGCCTCTGTGCCAGAAAAGGCGTG
>FUFK010046091.1_pt1 | contig 18113 bp, 51 predicted proteins | sample 1021851 | NCBI WGS metagenome assembly FUFK01 (sample SAMEA51879418, study PRJEB19060) | metagenome
GAAACAGACCCTGCTACATATATGGGAGCACTTAGACAAAAAATATTACGTCGTTACGCAAACCCATATCCAACTGCAGTAAACACCAGTAAAAAATAATTATGGAAAATTTTTTAGACCTTCAACAATTAATTTCACTATCATCACTGCAATCTTTTGCTAATGATAAGGTAATTTTGTTTTACAATGCATCTAATATTAGAGACTTAGAAGCAAAAGGTGATACCACTAAACTGAATACAGTTTATGAGTTCTATAAAAATTTGATGCCTGATGCATTATATGCAGAGTTTTTTAATTCATCCTTTGGTGGTATAACTTATTCTGATGAATATACAGCACAAGATTTTGCTGAAGACTATTTCCCACGTCCTGCACTATCTGTTGATTCTGATCACTATGTCTATGCGTGTGTATTTAAAAATGGTACTATGATTTGGGAAAATACTGATCCTCCGACAAGTTAGAAGGTCTGTATTGAGTAACTAAAAAAGAATCTCCTGCTTTGTGATAACCATGAAATTGAACAGCAGTAGGTATGCCCTCTAAGTAAGCGGTAAAGTGTCCATGGGGTTCACGAAACTCCAAATTAGTATCCTTTTTTGGATATAGGAACACTTCACCGTCTTTTATTTTGTGTGGTAAATTATATTCTATGCATGCAGGTTCAAATGGACGAGTGTTCCACAAATTAAACATAAGTGTAACTCTTTTGTCTCCAGGCTGTATATGTCCCATATTTGCAGGAACTCCATGGAAGTATGGTAATGACCAACAAATATGCTTACCCATTTTTGGATATGACCAAAATGACCAGTCATCATTACCAGTTGCATATACACCGTCAGTCTTTAACCAATCATGATGTAGATCACATACAACAGTGGGTTGCCCACCGTCGCATAGATATGTTACAGTAGAAAATGGTGCAGCAAGATATTCACCAGTTTGTCTAAATCTATCGACATCACCGTCTACATGAAAATACCATTGACTTTCAATAGTATCATGTGATCTAATCCACCATTCAGCACCTAGATATCCCTCTAGTCCATGTTGATGTGCCGATCTGTATATAAAGTTTTCAATAATATTTGATGGTGATTTACTCAATTCATACCACCAAGTNNNNTTTTCTTCTGGATCTTGTGCTAGAATAGTATTAGCTTCTACACGTAGGTCTAAAGCACTCTCTTCAGTGAGGTAATTATTATATGATTCAATACTCATGACTAATAAAATTCATCCGCTGTTCCCTACAGTTATTTACCAATGTAAGGTTGATGGACATGAAAAATGGAAAGAATTGTTGGAATCTAAAACAGAACATCATTTTGATCCATGCACATTTGCAGACAAATATGCGAAAGGATATCATCTAACTGGTGAAGCAAGAGGTAAGAGTGTAATGCATAAAGATGAGGATCTCTCTTCGTTCTTTACTATTATAGCAGATAATGTTCGTGAATGTCTAAACAGTGCAGGTATCAAATCAGATATGCACGATGTTCATTTCATGAAGTCGTGGTGTACTATCAAAGAGTATACAGACAATATGTCTGAACATAACCATGCGTGTTCTGATTTATCCTTTGTATATTATGTTAGCACACCATACAAAACTGGTCTAGTATTTACTGTTCCAAAGAGTCCAAATGAATATTTTGGTGGAGTTTTTGATCCTAAACCAGATACACGTTCACACACGTTTGAAGATAACTTTATTAATGCAGGCAGTACGTTTTTACCAGTAGAGGCAGGAGATCTATTGGTATTCCCTGGGTCTATGCGTCACTCAGTACCACCAGAGGGACATAAGAAAGGAAAGTATTTGAGAAGTATTGCAGGAGACATCAAGATCTCATTAAAAGAAGAATATGTTAACCTAGAGACAGGACTCATTCATCCTTCACACTGGAGGACATTCTAATGCAATATCTTGATTTTAGATGTAGGATTGTTAATTACAGGACAAATGAAGTTGATATTGCAAAACTTCTAGAAGCAATCTATGATTGTAAATGGGACAAACGTATTCATAACTCTACCATGGTAGGAGGATATCAAGTTCGTTATCCATATCTTGAGGAGTTATGTAATAATGAGATGAAGAAGTTTATGGATGAAGTTTTGATTGATACAGTACGTGAGTATTGTATGCAAGAATTTGCTGCTGGTATTGGAGAAGCAAAATTTGGATTACCTCCTATCTCTATTGATCTAACAGACTATTGGATCAATGTTATGCCCCCAGGATCATATCAAAGAATACATTCACATTTTAACTCTAATTTAAGTGGTACATTTTATTTACAAGCACCTGAGCAATCTGGAGATCTGTATATTCCGTCACCCTATATAAATGGTATCGAGAATATAATAACTACAGCATCTGAGTATATTATTCCTCCTAAGGTGAGAGAAGGATGGTTACACCCTTCATCACTCCCTCATTACGTATCCAGAAATGAATCAGATGAGGATAGAGTATCAATTTCATACAATTTGAAACTAAAAAACATATAACTGTGCTATATTATAATGAAAGAATTAAGTACCGCTATGAGAGATCAAGCATCAGTTGGTGATGAACCTGCTGCTATAAAATACGACAGAGCATTGTCGTTATTTACTGAGTCTGTAATGAAACCAGACCATGATTTGCGTGGGTGTGCCCATAACCAAGGATGTTATGAAGAACTCATGGAGATTAGAAAACATGTTCTAGAATATCTTAGAACATTAAAAGAAGTCACATATCATACNAATCCTGATGAGAGTGACGAAATTGAATCATTAAAAACTGTTGAAGTGAAAGCATCAAGTAAATGGAGATAGATCCACAACTAATTAATATTTGCCCTACATTTATTATCTCACAAAAATTTCCACGATCTAAAGCATGGAGATTAAAGAGACAGATACAAGAACTAGAGTTTATCGCAAGTCCNAGACAAACTAAGAACACTCGTATCTTGGATCTCCCTTTCATGAGAGAATTAAAAGCTACGATTACAGGTACAATAGAAAATCTTATACACAATCTCGATAAAGATTCTAACAATGCAGGTTTTAAATTCTTAGACTCATGGGCAAATCTGTATAACAAAGGAGAAGCGGCACAGGTACATACACATCCAAACTCACAGTTTAGTGGAGTGGTGTTCTTTGACGATGATGATAAGTTGATGTTTCATAGACCAGATCCATGGCATGATCCAATGCTACCTATTAATATGATAACTAAAAGTGATAGTGATTATTATAGGAAGCATACTCATCAACAAATTACTGCAGATGCAGGTACTATCATTGTGTTTCCTTCAATGTTAGAGCATTCTACTATGCGTTCTGATGGAGATAGAGTCACAGTATCATTTAATACTTTTCTCACTGGAGATTTCTGTACAGAAGGACATACACTACAAGGAACAAATCTTGCTTGACCTTCTACACATTATCAGTTACAATAGAGATTATACAACTCATTATCATGAATCTACCTACAANCGTACCACTAGACACAAACCAAATCAGATTTATTCTGGACATGATGATGGGTTGTCCCCTAGGACACACAAGTTCATATTCAGAACAAAATGATGTGATCGCAGAAGATCTTTACAATCATCTTGAAGCACACTTAAATGCAGCAAATGCTGAACTATCAACAGGTAAATGAGCGAAGATTTCATCAGAACATATGATAAAGTGTTGACGAGACAGTTATACGATAACGTCATATCACTCTGTGATCAAAAGAAAGCATTTGAAATTCCTCGTTCTGTAAAAAGAAAAAGGGAACATGTAGATGATATGCAACTACTGTTAGAACCAATCTATCCTGAGGTTGCCCGTGAAATCACGGAACTGGTCATGCATCGTATGGTTATACCATATTTTGCTGAGTTTCCTGCTAGTAGAATGGAAGGAAGATGGACCAGTGGTTCAACTTTATATCAAAAGACAGAACCAACAGGCGGTTATCACGTCCTACATGCGGAAGCAACTGGATGGTATAATAGTACTCGTGTCCTAGCATGGATGATTTACTTAAATGACCTTTTAGATGAAGATGATGGTGGTGAAACCGAATTCTTATATCAAAGTCGAAGAGTCAAACCAAAGAAAAATCTAGGTGTAGTGTGGCCAGGTGGTATCACACACATGCATAGAGGTAATCCACCATTGAAGAAGACTAAAAAGATTCTTACTGGATGGGTTACACCATGTGGTGATATGCATTTACATGAACCAAATTTCATTTCTGCAGAACAGGATGATATGCAGATCAAACAAGACGGAAAACCTTACCAAAGATGACTAACAAATTTATTAAAAAACGAGACAAAATCAGAGCACAGATGAAATCTAGATTTTATTATATGTTCTGGGGTGCTGCAACAGTTGCTGTTGTAGGAGGACAACTATACGTTGGTACATCTTATCGTGCGATGGCGAAATCAATGAACAGATGGTTTGATGAAACCATTAATATTATTCAAGGTCCTATAGGTATTCCAATGCCTAGAGGATACTATTCTGTTCCTAAACCAGAGGACTACGATCCCAGTAAATCATATCCAATCATTCAATGATATTTCTATTCTCAATGGCGGGTTTCCTAAACCTACTATTCTATATTTTCGCAATCGGATTTCTAATCTCACTTGGACTCGAGCAGTACTTGAAGGTGAGACCACTATCTCCTGATAAATGGACTAACGATAGGAATCAATATATTGTGGAGAACAACCGCAAATACTGTTGGAGACAGGCATGGATCACAAATCTATTCTGGTTTCTATGCAACGTAGGTATATGGTTAATGCTTAGGAGTCAACAGACACCCTCAGATACATTCTGGAACGGGTTATGAGCAGTGAACTGTTACTCAGAATATACAAGGCAGTTAGAACTGCTCCCGAACCTAAATATCCTCCAGTAAGGAAACACTACAACGTACATACTTATGGGTAGAGAGTATGCTAAGGACAGGACGGAATACTTACGGGAGTTTCATCGTGTGATCGCACCAGTAGTAGTGTTAAAGGTAGATGAGCAAGAAATGCAAGAAATGGAAGTGCCCAAAGTACAAGGGGAAGAAGTGTAACTGTGGTAGACAGTTGAAGAAGTGACCACTGTGTGTACACAGAGAGGCAGATGTGTATTATAATAAGTGTATACTAAACAAGACACATCATGATCAAACTAGGAACTCAAGTCAAGTCTAAAATCCACGATGACCTTACAGGTTCAGTTGTATTACTTGAGAGATCAAACAACTATGCAGTTGTAAGTACATACATTGATGACTATGAGATGATGACCGTAGAGTGTTTCCTATCTGACTTGGAGGTTGCATAATGAAATACTATTATGATATTGTCTGGACAGATTACCAGTATGAAAAGAATCTAACTACAAGTCAAATGCAAGAGAAAGAGCATGTTGATGAAATGATCAGACGTGTTGATCATATGAAATGGCAAGATGAACAACGTACNAAGTGGATGGGTGGAGANTCACCACAGTACACAGTACCAGAAGATTGTCCATTCTGAACATTCCGTAGACAGTTCAACAAGTTGCACACACCCCCTACACAGGGGGTTTTTTATTGCTATAATAATAGTATAAACACAAGGACATTATGACCGCAACTATGACTTCCGCTCAAAGAGCACGCAAAGTGATCGAAGATAATATATTTCAACACACACAATCACTCTGTGAAGCGCTTCAAAGGGATTTTGAGAAGGATTCTTCATCAGGTTATGATTTCGTCATTGAGACAGGTAAGAAGTACTATAAGGTTATCATGGAGACAGGAGACGGATCACGTTCCGTGCATTGCTTCGTAGACAAGAAAACAGGAGAGGTATATAAGGCAGCAAGTTGGAGAGGACCTGCTAAACACGTACGTTTTGACCTACGTTTGATCAAGGACCGCGAGTATTTGTTTGAGAACGCGGATTGGGCAGGTGGATATTTGTACATGTAGTTGCAAAATCCACTAAACTATGCTAAATTAGTACAGTAGTTCATTCCATTTCTCTCATGTCTGTACCTACATTTTATATCGTTGCTGAAGGTAATGCGTATGCCCTCGACATTGACGGCATACCATTCGGAGCGCCCGTATTTAATGATGGTAAAATTGATTGGGATAATGCCTACGATTTTGATCCTTGCGACGTCGAGGACATTGAGTACGTAGCACATATTATACAGCATCTTCTCAAGGTGCGCAATTTAACACAAGAACACTTAAAACAGGTCACTACTACATGAGCATCGTCACTGATGATTTGGTTGAGAATCTCATTCAACCACCATACGTAAATCCGTTCTATGGACAGCACACTACGTGGATAGTTCCAAGAGACGGTTTAGACGAGGAGGAAACACGAAGATACTGGCGGTATCACAAACGTTTCCCCAATGAGTTTGCGGGAGCAATTAACAAACTACTGGTCAAACAATCAGTATCCTGCAAGTTTATCACCTATGATCACCTCAAGAATCTATTAACCTATGAACAACGAACTCACTCTTCAAATCTCTGAGCAACGCGACGAAATCTGTAACTGGATGGTCGAGCGATTCAGACATCTCTTGGAAGAGAAACGCATGGAAGATGCGATGGCGATCGGGGACGAGTTCTTTGAGTGGGCAGATCCCGAGAACTACATAAACGAGTCCACTCTATGTTACAACGAAGATGCACTCAAGCAACTCTATATCAGCATTACAGAATCAGATCAATGAATTGATCGAACAGATCTGTATGGAACAGGACGAGAGTAAACGAGAGAAACTCGTGGAAAGTCTCGAAACAATCCAAAGACTATGCCCACAATGCAATCAATGCAATGAAAGTACAAAAAACTGAAGAATCTAAAGTGATTACACCAAGAACACCGACTACTGTTGACGTTGAATCAGAACCAGTGGTCACAACTGATATTGAAATCAACTGGGAACTGAATAAGTCTCCTGCATGTATGAGACGAATGATGAAACTGAAACTCTCCGATAAAGAGGTGAGTCAAATGCTACTCGACCCAAAGAAGAGACAGCAGTTCGGTCACATGTATCTCAAAGCAATCAAGGTGGAAGTATGAAACCATATGCACTCTACATGATCTTTATTGGTCTTGTGTTTCTTGGTTTGATNAGAAGCACACTGACTCTTGATAGAGATTCACGAAATCAAAGACTCTATGAGGAGTTATGTAAAGTTGATCAGGAGTATTGTACTGAATGAACTGTTGGTCATGTAACAATGAATTGATCTGGGGTGGTGATCACAATGGAGAAGATTACTGCAACGAAGATTACAATATTGTTACAAATCTATCGTGTCCAAAGTGTGACGCATTTGTATTAGTGTATCATTCTCCTACAGACAAGTACTATGATGAAAATCCCAAATGAAATCCAAGACTCAGCAGAATCTAAACAAGAACTTGAAGACTCTATCGAAGAGTACATCAAGAACAAAAGGAAAGAGTTCTACGAAGAGTTCGGAGCAACCTTCAGACTTAGAGGTCAAGTTCACAAGATGCAAAGACATCACGCTGTTCCCACACAACCTATTTCCATGGAGACTCGAACCAAAGACAAAGAAGTTTAATCTTACATGGACACAATGTTACGAACATGCAGTGAAACAGATACAAAGTCAAAATCTCAAACCCAGGGACTATAAATTACAGTGTTATGTAAGTGTTCCAATGTCTGATCCTTTAACTGGACCAGTACGTTATGCGAGAACAGTGAGAGGACCAAACAAACCTATTGACTAAATGTATCAACCCGAAGTCAACGATTACGTCAAGTGGAAAGTTAAACTTGGACAAGATCTTGAAGGTTGGGTCTATTTCAAATCAAGTGACTACATCACGATTGAAATCTCAACTAAACCTAGACCACAATGTGATCTCTCAACATTTAGACATAAGAGAATACATACATGCATCTTATGTTTCCCTCATGACTATCAAGATTTAACTTATGTGGGTACTAGACCTACTATACATGATGGATTAGATAAAATCAAGGACAGATTTCATGGACAAGAAGATAAGGGATTGGATAGAGAAGTGGAGAAAGAAGTTACGAATGCCTAAAATACCACCTCCAACATGCCCTGCTTAAAATAAATAGGACTACGATCATAGGAGAACACATGAACGGTAGACTAGACAAAGTTGCAATGACGAATCGACTCATGCAACTGAAGAGAGAACTACATTACAAGTGTGAAATCGGGGAGAAAGGCAAGTGGGAATGTGTAGGAGCGAACGATTATTTGAACCGAGTTTTTGATGTACTTGACGAGTATTGGATGTGAATGAAGTGTACACAAAGTGTGTATAGGATAGTATCCTTCCGCGTGAGTGATAGCAAGGGTTCTCGGGGGGTGTGGAGAAACACTGGGAAAACATTTAAAATATGTAAATAAATGTGTATAGGTTCTGTGTATAGATGGATACAAATGGGTAAAGGTGCGGTCACGTTGTTGTCTTAGGCTGCTATGTATGAAAAGTCAACCCCGAATGTGCCAGTTTGTAAAGTGGCACACAGAGACCCTCCAAGATTGCCGAGATTTGCTATAATTTAGATATCCGAGAAAGTCAAAAAACTGAAAAAGTCAAAAAAACAAAAAAATGACTTTTTTAAAAAAATGACTTTTTAAGATTTTTAAAAAAGTTCAAAAACGCATTTTATGACTTATGACCACGATGGCAATTGCATTTAGCTATGAGGACGTCGATTCTAGCGCTATTATGGCACTAAAAGGTGATGACAATGGCATATTTGTCACATTTAGGGGCAAAAACCCGAAAGAATACGCATATAACTGCGAAAATGTCGAAAAATTTGCAGAAAACGTGAGAAATATACTAAATGACCCTGAAAAAAGCATTGGAAGGTATATAAACACCTCAATCAGGGATAAAACACTACAAATTAGAGAAACTACATAGAGTACATAGCATTCAGTTATAATGGCTAAGTCTTATAAGGGTGATTTTAAGAATCACGACGATGATCCATCTCTTTACGGTTATGATATCAAAGGTGTAAGGAGGGAATCCAAAAAAACTGTACGTAAACATAAGCATAGCACGCAGCAGCAGGACCAGGGACGTTATGGTAGACAGTACAACTAGTGGCACACATGTGGTTGCAGTCTACGCAGCAATGACTTATTATTAAAGAGTAATAAATCACCACCTACTAAATGCGCAAGATTGAATCAGAAATGAACGCTGCTATCAAAAGCAAAACTAATTTCTCAAAGGCAAATACTAGTGTGAGTTACGACGTAGACAACAACGAGTCTAACGTTTACCTACACGGGAACCACATTGCAACAGCAGGACCTAACTTCCTACACATTTTCGATGGCGGGTGGCAGTCAGTTACAACTAAGTCCAGGTTAAATGCACTCATCAATGAGTTTTGTGATGCATTTACATGTGGCGTCTATCAGAAAGACTTCACCTGGTACGTAACAGACAGGGGGACCACACATCAATTCGACAGCACACAGGGATACCTATTCAAATAGGATCCCAGGGAGAGTACAAAAGATCAGTATTAATAGGTTTTATTTTTTTCCTATTTGTTAGAAACTGCGCTCCCTCACTTTTTCCATTTTTTCAGTTTTTTGAAAAAGTGGTTTTTTTATTTTTTTCATTTTTTTCATTATTATGACTCCATCAGAATACAAAGAACTTATAAGTCAAGATACCATAAAGATAGGTCATGATATTGATGATCTACCCTGGGATGACTATGATGGCAACCTATTGAACTATTTTTGTGGTATGACACCATCAGAGTCTAGAACGTTCAATAAAATGATTAAGGAGGCTTATAATAATGTATAGTATAAAGACAGAGCTACTAGAGGATGAGATCCATCTGATCCTAGAAGCAATTGTTGCACTTGGACCGATGGACCAGGGCAGCGACCGACGCCTTACCAGGGATTCTATCCTGAGCAAGCTCACCAGGGAACCTGAAGTGGACAGTTTAGAAAGTGTCTCATACGGTGGTACAATGTAGACATATAACGTTATAATGTGTACATGAACTCATTTAACGAATTTATTGAGTATGTTTACTCATTCTATGGAGATGGCGGTCTCTATGATCAAAAACGCACCCGTGAGCAAATTGCTTACGCAACTCTTGATTATCTCGATAGTTGCAACGACGTCATTACATGGGGCAACGGCGATTCACTCGACCGTGAGCGTGTAAGGGACACAATGAACAAAATGTATGGAGATGTATCATCATGACCAATCCTTTTGAAGTCAAACTCAACACCAAAAAGTATGCAGGCACACTTTACCTCGAGAAAGATTTCTATGATGATCTAGCAAATCTAGGATGGGATTACACAGCGGGGCGCATGTCCCGCTCAGGTATGTTTTTCTATGATCAGATCATGACTCGCCTAGGTGTTCTAGATGCTGGGGAACANTGGAATGAGGATTGTTACCAAGATCATGGGTGTGATCACTAATGCATTACGCCGTTACCGCGATCGAGTTTGATTTTAATGATGACCTGGACCCGATCTATAGTATACCCAAAGAGGACCAGGAACTGATTACCAGGGAACACCTGGGCGCCTGGGAAGCAGATGATGAAGATGACCTGATAGAGGAAATCACATGTAACAGCGGTTGGTGCATACGTAGCATAGATTACCACATCATACTGAAATAACCCAGGCAGGCGCTGCAACCCTGTGCCAGTGAGATTAGTGTCACTGGTGCTGGGGTTTTTTCATTGTCATGCACTATAATAAGTACATAGTCAAACAAAGGAGTTACTTATGCCTAACTGGTGTAACAACAGAGTTACAATCTCTGCAGGTACTGTTGAAGAAGAAGAGCAACTTGCTGAGATCGTCGAGATTTTCAGCAAGGATAATCCTTTTCAAGTTTTGTATCCTATGCCTGACTTTGATAAGATACCACATCCTGAGACAGGTGAACTACCAGTTGCTGAGGAAATCAAAAACCCAGCAGGTGAGGTAGTCCACATTTCAACTCGTTGGAAAGATGGTACACAGGATGACAGGTGGTATGCGTGGCGTACTTCACATTGGGATACTAAGTGGGACATCAACGCAAAGGATGTTGAATGGTGTGAAGAGGAAAGTGATTACGTCACGTTCTCATTTGATACAGCATGGGCTCCACCCGAAGGTGTAGTCAGAGAACTTAGAAATAAGTATCCTGACGTAAGCATCTCATGGTTCTATGACGAGCCAGGTATGGAATTTGCGGGATACTTATAATGTATCCCTACGATCTACCAACCGAAGTTATCGACGAACTTCGAGGATTCTATGTTGAGAGGTACGTCGATAACATGGATTCAAAAGACCTCTATAACTATGTCTTTGATACTATGATGTATGACGTAGAAAAGCAAACGGATCAGGAATTCCTAAGAGACGCAATGGACTACTGGGATGACCACTTTGACGATATCGTTAAAGAAGTTCAAGAGTACACTAACAANAGTNATGATGCCTAAAGCAAAAATCAAACGTGAAAACTGGGTGAATTGGAGATTCTCAGCACAGCATGAGGTAGAGGATCTCGATTACTCATATGATATCATTGAATCATTCAAAGAGAAAGGAACATTTAAACTAGAACTAGATTTAGATGACTTCTTTGGTGATTGTGGTTACCTCGATACTAGTATGATCGAGAACTTAGAAGACTTCCCTGATCTCAAAGAGGATCAGGAAATTGATCCCTGTAGTGTGGAGGTAGAATGGATCTAGGTTATCAAGCAGTAAATAGAGTCAGAGTTGCAAAAACAACCACAGTTTATGAATATTATGATGTTCCAACTAATGAATATCTTGATGCTCACGAACAAGCACTTGAGAAATCTAAAGGTAGTGAAACTAATGCGAAATTAGTAGGCACTAAACATATACATGAAACTAAAGTAAAAGGTTCGTTTTTGTACAACAGACTTTCTACTGAAGGAGACAGATTACAGAAGGAGTTAGATTAATGGACAACGACAAATTCATTAACATCAGAGTATCCAAACGTGAGTTAGGATTGCTTAATTACTATGTTCGTGGACTATTTGCGAGGATTGATTCAGATGTTACATCATGGGGTAGTTCATGCACTGGTCATGATACCATTGAACATGATTACTTTGGTAAGGATGCAATCCTTGGTTTATACAAAGAGCTTAAGTTCACCGTTGATAACTTCACCGAGGGGGAGCATACGTTGAGATTACCACGAAAGTATGATCGAAACTGTAACCCTGTGCCACGTCATTAAGTGGCACACCCCAGGTTGCATTACCTGGGACATTCTGTTATATTAAGAATGGGAAAACAAAACTGGCGTACATCAATGATTCGCTCTTATTGTTATAAGTCCACGTTTTTGTTTTCCGCACCCAATTCACGGGCATCTTTAAGCACCCGACTGGTGTAAAATCCTAGGTTCCAGTCTACAAGTGTAAGTCCCGATTTCACCCCATAGGAGTTTATGTCTACACGTTCTCGCATTGGTCTTACTTTAAAAGACGGTTCAGTTATGTCATGCTATCACCATTGGGATGGCTACCCTGAGTGGTTAGGCGTCACACTCAAGGAACACTACAACACATACGAAAAGATAGCTGAACTATTAGATGGCGGGAATATGTCATCATGCTACTCAGATTCAGAGTTTGACTATGAGAAGCAAGAGTTCATTCATGGTGACCCTAAACCAAACTACTATGGTGGTGATGACGAAGCACCGAGGTTAGATAAAAGTTTTAAAGAGTATGCGTCAAATGCTCGAGCATGTGAGGAATACTTATACAACTTTGTTGATGGTGAATGGAAAGCTTTTAGTCTGGATCACCGCTATGACCAAGACTATGAGATCATAGACACAATGGTAACACCTGTTGCCATACCAGCGCACTAACTGGTGACAGTTCACAAAGTGTCTACTATGGGTGGCAACTGCCACCCTTTCCTTTTATAATAGATGTATACAAACAAAAGGATTCTATGAGTTACTTTAAACATGTTGAACTTCACAAGTATGACCTTACAGACAAGGACATCTCACAGGCATGCTATGATGAAATGAAAGCAGAGGGTTACGACCTTGTAATCACAGAGAAAGAAATGAGAGTCCTAGCGGATCACAGACGTGAGGAATTTAAAGATTTCATGAGACCATTATTTGCATAAATCATGAAAACTGAAAAACTCAAAAATTACTTAATTTTGGATTTAACAAAAAATGAAAAAGATCATTTAATTGATCTTTTCATTTATATGGTAGATTATATTCATGATCCTTGTTTTACTAATAAGGATAGAAAAACATTTGATAAGATCTACTCTAAACTACAAAATGTGTAACAATCCACTCAAACAATGGGAAGTAGGTGAGTCTGGAACATATGACTTTGGATATGTTCAGTCGGTCCCACAGTTCATAGAGGAAGTCTATGAAATCGCATTTGGTGATAATGCAATCAATCGTGACTTCAGTATGGGTGAGGTCCTCGACCAACTCATGCAGTATAGCGACGATGCCCTAAGGTATCATGGTGAGCTGGAATGAAAGAAATATTTGAGGATGGTGATTATAAGGTCACCATTGACTATGATAACATGACAACCACGTTTGAGTTGATAGACGTGCCAGTAGATAAAGTGTCCACTACTGGTGGCAACGATGCCACCTCTCCCTTATAATAGAGACATGAACAAAACAACTACCACTTGGTTACGCACTCTTGAGTTAACCGAACTTGAGGAGAAAGTCCTCGTAAAGATGGCGACATCTCTCGTTGATTCTGATAACCCATTATCAGATCTCAAAGCATTTCATTCTCTAGTTGAGAAGATATGCGAACCAGCACCTTGGGACTATGACCCAGTGGAGGTAGCAGCATGATGAGTGATCCATTAACTAACTCAGAAGATAAAGAGTTCATTAGGCGAATGGGTGATAATTTAAAATCACCTCTCATCTGGGAATCAACCGCGGTCATGATGCAGCGTTACATTAAGGAACTAGTGCAGCATGAGGTTGATGTAATCACAGACTCAGACTGGTTTCAAGATCAAATCCTACAAGCAGCAAGGGAGGCACTTAATGATGATTAGTGACGAGAAAGAATACTACATTGAAGCAAAGCACTGGACATACACAGATTATACGATCCGTGCTAGATCCAAGGAACACGCTATTGAACAATTTAAAAACGGGTGTTGGGATCACATGGAATCAGACTACGGGTGGTATGATGAAGAAATCACCGATATCACCGAAGAGAACACCGAGCAACAGTTATCATTAGCATTATGAGAAAACTAACATTTGAGGAAGCGTGCTTCCAATGGGCATCTGGTTTTTATCTTACCGAGCATGTGCCAGACAAATTCTTTGATTGGACAGAGAATGGACAAGAGGGATTCATGGGCGACCACCTATGGGAACCGTTTGAATTTTGGACAGGTCATATGATCGCCAAAGAAATTGCATCTCTAGCACATTGGGTAGAGCATGGACAATACCCAAAGAAGGAGGACTATGCTAACTGAATATTATAATAAACTTAAGAAGATTTTATGGAATAAAGAATTAACTCATAATGAGAGAGTTAAACTTATTAAGCAACTTAAGGAGGACTATGCTAACTGAAGGTTGGAACTACACAGAGGAAAATCCCTACGGCGAGTGTACCTATGATAATAAAGTTGAGATTTATTGGAGCATGGCACAGTTTCTCACTGATGAAGAGGTTAACACTATATGGGGTATAGTGGGCAAAGCGTGTGACAGAAATAATATTGACACATCAGGTGACGCAGAGTTGTCTGTCAGGGTGTATAATGAAGTTAACATAGATTTAATTAACACATGATCAAAAATTATCCTTTCAATATCCAAAGATTCGTTGAAGTTCCAAACACAAACATTAAGGAACCAGTCCTACAATCTCAATGGGCAGATGAACTCTGCTTACAAATAGCAGACGACTATGGATATGCCGAGGTTGTTTGGTATGCTCTCAATGGTAAGAGAGTAGTCGAGGGTAACTACGGCGACCCATCTCTAGTAGGTATGAACGAAAATGTCCTATTGTGATATGTGCCATGTGTATGACGCCGAGCATACAGACGGCGAACCACACATGATGACAGGGCGTTATTACAAACCCTTACTAGATTACTTCTATAGTGTTGAGGTCATGGGTGAGAAGTGGTGCGACTACAACTGGGGTCAGCTGATCAACTCGGAAGGGGATGTTGTCACCTGTATGTGTCAACTATGTTTCAATTCTATGGATCGGATGGGCAAAGTCAAGTGGAAGTGTGCCAGTTCAAGTAGTGGCACATAGGGTGTTGCGGTGGCAACTGCCACTGCTATAATAGTAGTATAAATCAATCAAAGGCATTTATGACTACTTGTTACCAAGCAAACCTACTCGACCAAGACACAGAGTACAACGGTTGGACAAACTACGAAACATGGAACGCGGCATTGTGGATAGGTAACGATCAGGGATTATATGACATAGCAAGAGGTGCTATGGATTGGGATCACTTCCTAGAGTTGATGGACTATTTTGGATCAGAGGTGACAGGCGACGGCGTAGCATGGAACAACCCAAAAATCAACGCCGTTGAAATGGAAGAAGTCATTAAGGAGATTTAATGGCATACTGTGACGAGTGCGGGAATAATGACTCTATTATTCCCAACCTCTATTACTATTGGGACTACCCATTAGAGGAGGACTACGACTGGCGAGCAGCACGACCTGAGCACGATTGCCTTTGTGAGATATGCTTTGACATTCTAAACGAAGAAGGCAAGATCCAGTGGAAGGAGTGTGCCAGTTCACAAAGTGTCCAATAGTGGTGGCAACGTGCCACACATCACACTATAATAATAGTATAAGAAACAAACAACTATGTTCGACTCTCAACTCAAACCTTACTATCAAGGGCGTGTATTAATGAATGAATCAGCACTCAACGACCCTGTTCTTATCGCTGTACTTGACGAAATGGCGTTAAGAGATTTTAAAGATTTACCCCGACCAAATGAGGGTACATGGTACATTTCAGACAGACACTAAGGAGGATTTTAAAATGAGTTGCAACGCAAACACAGAACTACTCGAATCAATCTTTGAAGAGGTACAGGAAGCGTTTCCTTACCTCGATGAAGATAAGCAAATCGAAATCGCAAATAATCGTTTTTGGGAGATTGCCCAATGACTAACTATGATGCACTACTCACCCTNATNGGTGACATCAATAATGCCTTCTGCCATGTGGAAGATGAAGACGCCGCTGCCATCTGTGATGGTGACATTAAATTGTTAGATAAGGCAGTTAAAAGATTTAAAATGCAAGTGTGGGAGAACCAGTTGTAAAACTGGCACACTCTCACCTGATAACGTTGTAGATATCCTTTATAATTATAGTATACACATCAGGGTGTCGATCACCCCACACAAATATGTTCAAAACCAACGGAAGCACACATCATCAAGGCGTATCAAACGAGCACGCCACCATTGATATTTTAAANGAGTTCGCCGTATACGATACCAAGGTTAAACACCGCGGCGGGACTAAGTTCAAAGCAGATGCAGTTGCAGGAGAGAAAGGAATTTCAATCAAGCATAAAGCAGGTTTAAAAAATGGTTCTTTTGATTGGGTTAACACCTCTGATATTAATGCCGTCATTGACCGAACTGCCTTTGAAAACTTCTTCACATTCCTTAAGGGTGCTCATCTCTTACCTAAAGAAGACCGTTTCCAACTTATCGACCAAGCAAGAGACCTCTTCAACAAGTGCTGTGAGAAAGCGTTAGACAGTATACACCCTGATGATATGCTTACATTTCTACAGCAGCACGTAGTAGACAAGCAGCGAGGGTATGGGATAGTCATCAACGACACCAAGCACGAAAGATTACATATCATGGAAGCAGACCGCCTATCTATGACTAAGTGCATTACTGATGGTCATGCACCTATATTGGTTAAAGGTAAGGGTAAGAGCAGCAGAAAACTCGTGTTTCAATATTACTTCGCAGAGATCAACTTAGGTTTGAGAGTGAGGGTTACAAGTAATAACGGCATCAAGGCATTTTTAGGATTGAGTAAGGCAAACAAATCATCTCAGGTTGTAATCAAGGTGCAGCAGGACAATATCAAACAGTTTGTAACCACAGATCCAAACAGAATGATCTTGACATACGCTAACTAATGCACTATAATATGACTAACGACACAAACAACATGACAGACACCAGCATGACAGATCCAAGAGGTTGGGCAGTTCAACCAGCAGCATGGGGAAAATTTGATCCAGACGGCGTGGTCTACTGTGCAGACCTCGAGACTGCTTACAGAGTAGCAGCAGATCAAACAAGGTTTAGCAGTCAGGTGATCTTCAAGATGACAGCAGGTGATCCAATCAAATGGATGCGAGTAGACTCAAATGAAGTCAACAGTCACCCTATGCACAGGGTATAGAGNCAGAGGGGCAGTAAAATGCCCCTTTTTTATATGTTATGGGGGTGCCGAGCGAAAACGTTTGGGTCCTTCCTAACCTACAAAAGTATCCAGACGACCGATAAATATATTTGAAAAGTCATAATCAAAAACCTTTAATATAAAAAAATTCCCGTGGAAAAAAATGACCCAAGAACCTGGAGCTANGAAGACGCTCTCAACAATTTTGATGAATTCTGCAACTATTTCGACGCAGCAAGTGCAAGCGCTGCAGAACGAACTAAAGTCCCTACGAACCCGAGTGGAACAGCAGGAGATAGAATTGCTCAGGTTAAAAAAGATGCAACTATACTACCGTCCCCCGAACGCGAAAGAACATTTGAAGTTGACCGACGCATTGAACCAGATGTGGGAAGAGACATTTAAGGAAGAGAATCTGATGAACTACATAGAAGGAGATTCCNTCGCCCGAGGATATAGGATGACTATAGCAGTATACAACAGTTCGCCAGATACAGGTGGTGCAGGTATTTGTAACACTCCCCCAC
>FUFK010044858.1_pt1 | contig 18111 bp, 21 predicted proteins | sample 1021851 | NCBI WGS metagenome assembly FUFK01 (sample SAMEA51879418, study PRJEB19060) | metagenome
TCATATTTTGGAGCAAGAAAACTTCGAGGCTTGGCAATACACTTGTGTTGCCGAGCAAAATCAAAAAATTTGTGATTTAAGAGAATTTGTACTCGACTCCAATACAAATGAAGTTGTCAGCTATTTATCTATAACTATAAATCCAGAAAAATTAACCCAAATGCAAATAGCTTTTCCTCACGCGGTAAATTTAAAAAGTCCAATTAAATTTCAAATTGATGATGAAAATCCTATTGACCTTAATTATGCTTATTGTAATCAAAGTGCATGTTTTGTTGCAGAGATAATTGGAGAAAATTTTGTAAATTTTTTTAAATCAGGTAATCAAGTATCGATAAAAGTTTTATTCCTCGACAATCGAGAAGCAACAATAACATATTCTTTAAGCGGTTTTACTGCAGGTTATAAAAAATTATCTTCTGTAGAAACTAACTAAAAATATTTATTGTTTATTCAAGTTAATTTTATTTTTAATNANNANNAAACANATNAANGATGGTATTACCATCACAGCAGTAATCATAAAGAATAAACCCCAATCNCCTCCCAGCCCATCAACCATTGCACCTGATGACGAGGCTAATAACGTCCTTCCTGCTGTCCCGACTGATGCTAATAAAGCATATTGCGTAGCAGTAAAGCTACGATCAACCAGAAGAGATATAAATGTAACAAAAGCAACTGTAGCGAAAGCGGCTGCAAGATCATCAATNATNACTGCAAANGCAAANAGAACTTTNGAGGGNCCNACCCANGCNANAANNGAAAATAGAATATTNGTNGCNGACATTGCNATNCCTGCAATTATNAGAGTTTTNATTATNCCAGANCTCATTGCAATAGCNCCTCCAATAAGAGTAAAAACAATNGTNGTNATCCAACCAAGAGCTTTTGANTAAATAGCTATATCCCCCTTNGAAAAACCNATTTCTTTATANAAAACTAAACTCATCCTTCCNAAAAANGCNTCNCCAATTTTAAATAAGAAAACAAAAGCTAAGATAGCAATTCCAATTCTAACTCCATTATTNTTAAAAAAACTNCTNAGNGGNTTTGCTACAACATTATTNAGGTANTAAAACGTTTGAGAAATAGGATTTTCNGCACCAAATTTNNTTATAAAAAATGAAAAAATATAAAANANAACNCCAANTACAANAAAAGTAAGACCTCCGTTCGTAAACCATATTTTTTCAAAGAATTGCCCAATTAAAAAACATAGTGCTCCAATTGCTATAAATAGATAACTTGCCTTTACAACACTCTCGACATTCGTATTAGATGCATCTGTATTTAAAATATTTTGAAATCTCTCTTTGTTGGACTCTGGAATAAAAGATAACCCTACATTACATAAGACTATTATACCCATTAAAAAAATAAAAGTTACTTGCCAATATTGATCAACTCCAGAGTTTTCTAACTTTTCAGCAATCTCTAAACATACATAACCACCTAATTTGAATCCAGTCCACCATCCAACAACTGCCATTGCAGCCCCTGCTGCCATACTAGCTGACTCTTCTTTTTTAATTTGCTCAATTCTTAAGGCGTCTATTGTTATATCTTGCGTAGCAGATGATATTGCAATAGCTAAACCTACTCCAATGATTAATGCTAAATTTTGAGTTGGTTCAAGGACACTCCAAATAATTAAGCAAATTAAAATTATAGTTTGCATTAAAAGAATTATGGATTTTCGATGCCCTATTTTATTTGTTAAAAAAGGTAATTTCATTCGATCAATTATTGGTGCCCACAAAAAATTAAATGCATAAACACCAAATATTAACCCAGCCCATCCTATTGTACTTCTGCTAAGCCCCTCTTCTTTAAGCCACAAAGACAAAGCGCTAGCAATAAGAACCCAGGGAAATCCACTTATGANACCTAACAANAGAATACGTAACATTCTTCTGTCATAGTAAGCACCAATTAAGGATTTTAATTTATTCGAATCTACTGAAACCGAACTCATANATAATTATGTTATTCTAAAAAATAATTAATTAAACTTTAATCGCTAAGAGAACTTAACCACTTTATTAAATCAGCNCTATCTTGGTCTTTTTTAATCCCGTTGTAGTTCATTTTTGTGCCAGCNATATATTTTTTNGGNTTTANTAAGAATTTGTTGAGTTCTTCCACATTCCAATCGCCACCAAATGCTGCAAGTGCTCCNGAATATGCGAAGCCCTCTGNTGATCCTTTTTCTCTATTGACTATACCCCACATCGCNGGACCAGTTTTATTNTCACCACCTTTAACATGAGTATGGCAAGANGCACATTTTTTAAAAATCTTTTCACCATTTTCCATACTAGCTGATGCCAGCATAGGTGTAATGTCTGGTAAAACAGCAAAAATATCCACATCTTCACTTACAGAGGTTGTAACACCACCTTCAGGTATTTCAATTTTGTATGCAAGNTCATCNGGAAACTCNGGGTGNATCGCCATATCAGCAACNTTTGAGAATACAGCAGCAAGAAGTAAGGCAAGTATTATTGCNCCTAGAATTTTATTAGTTTCCATATTAAAAAGAGAAGTCTATGTTTAAAAATATACCACTAAAAACGGATTTTTGTCGCATTAATGAATGATACGCTAGTTATAATACCAATAAGATTAAAGGCATCTAGATTTCCAAATAAGCCATTTGCGAAAATTGGTGACTTACCAATGCTGCATCACGTCTATAATCGTGTAATTGATTTTACAGAAAATGTAATTTTAGCTATATGTGATCAAGAGGTAAAAGAGTATTGTGAAAAGATGGATCTCAATCACGTTATGACAGATCCTAATCATCCATCAGGAAGTGACCGTATAGGGGAGGCATTAAAAAAACAAGGGGATAATAAATATTTTAGATATGTCATTAATGTCCAAGGCGATATGCCATTTATTAAAGAAAATCATATAAATTTATTAAAAGAGAGACTTCTAAAATTTCAAATGAGCACTTTAGCTTGTCCATTCGTAAACTTAAATGAAGCTTATAATAGTTCTAAAGTGAAAGTCTTAATTGATGAAAATAATTGTGCTTTAGATTTTTCTAGAACATTAGATGATAAACTAAAAGTTAATAAGANTATTTTTCATCANATTGGTATCTATGGGTATCATANAGATTTTTTGTCAAATTTTATCTCTTTATCACCTACTCAAAGAGAGCTTAGTGAGAAACTCGAACAACTTCGAGTTATTGAAACAGATAAAATTGGAATTTCAGTAATTAAAGAAGAGATTTTGGGAGTTGATACACAAGANGATTTAGATAGAGTNAATCGNTTAATTTATAAAAAATGAATAAAAAAATATCTTTTCAAGGAGTCGAGGGAGCATACAGTCATCTTGCAGTGCAAGAGTTCTTTCCTGGGGCAGAACCGTTACCCTGCAAAACATTTGAGATTGCTTTAAACGAGGCTGAGATAGGAAATGTTGATTATGCAATGATTCCTATTGAGAACTCTGCTGCAGGCAGAGTAGCTGATATTCATCGATTGATACCAAAATCTAATTTGCATATTAACTTTGAACACTTTCAAAAAGTTGAACACAAGCTTTTAATCCATCCAGACAGTAAAATTGAAAATATCAAAAATATTATCAGTCATGAACAGGCCTTAGCACAATGTAGCGATAAAATTCAAAAATTAGATTTAGATATTTTGATCGGAGCTGATACAGCAGGTTCAGCAAAAAAAATCCAAGATGAGAAAATAATAGATACAGCTGCTATTGCTTCAAGTTTGGCGGGAAAAATCTATGGCTTAAAAGTTATTGATGATAATTTNGCAAACTCTGTTAACAACATCACAAGATTTTATATAATGTCTAAAAATGAAAATTTAGAATTTGATGAAACTAAAACATACATATCATCCTTTTTATTTTCAGTTAAAAATACACCAGGATCTTTATTTAAAGTAATGGGGGGATTTGCGACTAATAATGTTAATATGATCAAACTNGAAAGTTATAATTATGGAGCTGATTTCGTAATTACACAATTTTATTGTGAAATTGAAGGACATCCTGAACAACAAAACACTAAATTTGCCCTTGACGATATGTATCATTATTGTTCAAAGGTTAGAAAATTAGGAGTTTTTGAAAAATCTCCATATAGAGTAAGACAATAACTTCATATTTCTATTTAATACTGTTATAAGATAATTTGAGAATTACATGGGCAACATTTTATGCCAATCCGGTCAGGTTCGAAAGAAAGCAGCCGTAACATAAGAGGTTGGGTCGTGTAATTCTCCTTTGAGTCCGTTATGAAACATCAATCGAATATTCTTGCATTAAAATATAGACCTTTAAATTTCCAAGATCTAATTGGTCAAGAGTATCTAGTTGAAACTATTCAAAAATCAATACAGCAAAATAAAATTCCTAATGCATATATTTTTACAGGTATACGTGGAGTAGGCAAAACAACCACAGCAAGAATTGTTGCAAAAATGTTGAACTGTACAGTTTTTGATAAAAATAATAATCCTGATTTAATCAATTGTGAACAAGCAAAAGCTATCACTGAAGATAGACACCCAGATGTTATAGAAATTGATGCTGCATCAAATACAAGTGTTGAAAATGCGAGAGAGATTATAGAAAACGTAAAATATAATCCTGTTCTAGGAAAATATAAAGTTTATATAGTTGATGAGGTGCATATGCTATCGAAAAGTGCATTTAATGCTCTTCTTAAAACCCTGGAAGAACCACCCCCTCACTCAAAATTTATATTTGCTACGACTGAGATATCAAAAGTACCTATTACCATTCTTTCAAGATGTCAAAGGTTCGACTTAAGACGAGTCAATAAGAAGACACTGTCTAATTTTCTAAAAAGCATTGCCAAAAAAGAGGATATAACAATTTCTAATGAGGCATTGAATCTAATTGTAAAGGCTAGTGATGGTTCAGTAAGGGACTCCTTAAGTATATTAGATCAAGCTAATATATTTAAATCACAAAAAGAAATTCAAGTTGAAGAAATAGTAAACATGTTAGGTTTTGCTAAGCAAAGTGATTTGTATGAATTATCAAAATGTATATTTGATAACAATTTATCAAAACTAATTTCTATGCTTGACGATATGTATCAAAGAGGTTCAGAGACCTCTAAAATTATTGAAGATATGATGAATATAATAAATTGGTCATGCAAATTAAAAATAAATCAAGANCTTATTNAGGATGAATTTTTAACTGAAGAAGATAAAAATTTTGCNTCNTATGTTATCCAATTTGATANTGGCAAGTTAAATATTTTTTGGCAAAGTTTNATGAANGGTTATGATGAAATTAAAATCTCACCTCAACCTCATTCAACNCTAGAAATGGTAATGCTTAGGTGTGCTTTCTTGTTAAATGATAATCAATCAACAGACTTAGTAGAAAAAAAAAAGTCTGAAATAAATCAGAATACAATTCAATCCTCTCCTAATATTGATCAAGTAATTCAAAACAAAGTTGAACAAGTATCACAAATTTCTTTAAAAGAAAAAATTGATATTCATCAGAAATTTTTTCAATTTTATGGAAAAAATTTCTCACCTCTNATGGCAGGAATTATTATTGAAAATGTTGAAATAATTGATTTTTCAGAGAAAAATAAAATATTACGANTAAANGTNNCTGANAAAAANTTCAACGGAAGNGAAGAATTATANAAAAATTTGGAAAATGATTACAAAATCGAAATGNAAATTAAAACAGAAATANNAACTTTAGANACAATTAAGTCTCTCTATAANAAAGAATTAATTGANCAGGAGATGAAGACTGATGAATTTAAAAAAGTTCTTGCTAAATTTCCTAATGCAAAGATTATAGATATTGAAGAATTAGAAAGAGGTGATGGAAATGATGGGTAATATGGGCGGTATGATGAAAAAAGTCCAAGAAATGCAAGCCAAAATGCAAGAAATGCAAAAGGAGCTCGAGAATAAAACCGTTGAGGCTGAGTCCGGAGGGGGAATGGTTAAAGTTATAATGAATGGTAAACAAATTGTTCAATCAATTGATATAGATCCATCACTATTGTCCTCTGATGAAAAAGAGGTATTGGAGGATTTAATCAAAGCAGCACTCAATCAAGCTAAAGAAAAAGTCGAGGAAATGTCAGCTGAAGAAATGAAAAAAATAACTGGTGGGTTACCATTGCCCCCAGGAATGAAGATGCCTTTTTAAATTGTCACAAGACGAACTTCAAAAATTTATTAATTTAATTTCTAGGCTACCTGGAATCGGCCAACGCTCTGCGCAAAGAATAGCTTTATATTTGATAAAAAATAAACAAGAATTAATGTTACCTTTAGAAGAAAGTATAAAGGAAACGGCATCTGTTGTAAAAAAATGTACTAACTGCGGAATATTAGATGTGATTGTTCCATGTAAAATTTGTTCATCAGAAAATAGATCAAAAACTACAATATGCATCGTTGAAGATATGGCTGATGTATGGGCATTTGAAAGATCTGGATATCATAAAGGTCTTTATCATGTTATTGGCGGGCTTTTATCAGCCTCAAAAAATTTTACAGAACAGGATTTAAATTTAAATAAACTCAAAGAAAGAATTATAAACAATCAAGTACAAGAAATTATTTTAGCATTGAGCGCAACAATTGAGGGACAAACTACAGCCTTAGTAATAAAGGATAAACTAGAAAATCAAAATATTAAAATTACACAACTCGCATACGGTGTTCCTGTAGGAAGCGAAATTCATTATCTAGACGATAATACCTTAGGGGCAGCTTTAGAGTCGCGTAAAAACTTAAGCTGATTTAATTAGAAGTAATACTCTAAAAGTTTGATTTATTGTCTCTGATAACTGTATAAACTATATTAAATTCCATGTTGAAGCTTATTTATGCACCTGATCCCATATTAAAAAAAGAGAGTGTATCTATACCTCAGGTGGATGATCATCATAGAGAACTTATAAAACAAATGTATGAGATTATGTATTCTGCAAATGGAGTTGGTTTAGCTGCTCCACAGATAGGTTTAAATATTCGCATATTTATTCTTGATGCAGGCTCTAGAGATGAAGAAAAAAAACCTATCACAATGATAAATCCTAAAATTATATCATTACATGAAGAGAAAGTGCCATATGAAGAGGGTTGTTTATCCTTCCCAGAGCATTTTGCAGAAATAGACCGTCCTGAAAAAATTAAGATAGAGTATCTTGATGAAGACAACTCAAAAAAAATCTCTNCATTTACAGGNTTTGAGTCGAGGATAATACAACATGAATTGGATCACTTAAACGGTATTTTATTNGTTGACCATTTAAGTCGTTTAAAAAGAGACGTGATTATNAGAAAGATGAGAAAGTATAAAAAAGAAAAAGAAATAATTTAAATGAAAAAAAAACGTGTAGTTTATTTTGGCTCACCAGAATTTTCTCTTCCTCCTCTNAAGACCCTCTATCTTGGAGGATATGATATAGTGGGGGTTTACACACAAGAGCCAAAAAAAAAATTTAGAGGACAAAAAAAATATAACACACCAGTTCAACAATGGGCAGAAAGTCAACTTCTACCTGTTTTTACTCCCAAAATACTTGATGATACATCTTTGAAAGAATTTCAATCATTAAAGCCTGATGTCGCAATCCTTTTTGCTTATGGGAAAATAGTTCCACTGAATTGGTTAAACACTCCTTTAAATGGTTTTATAAATATACATGCCTCGCTTCTACCAAGATGGAGAGGAGCAGCACCTGTTCAAAGAGCCATTGAAAATAATGATAAAGAGACAGGTATTACTATTATAAAAATGAACGATAAAATTGATGAAGGTCCTATTTTAGTCCAGCAGAATATAGAAATTAATGATTTAACTGATGGTAAACAATTAATTGATCAAATCAGTCATGANTCTTGCTCATTGTTATATAATACATTAAAAAAATATTTTTTAGGTCAAATCCAATTAAAAGAACAAGATCATTCACAATCTACATATGCAAAAAAAATAGACAAATTTGAAACACAAGTAGATTGGGGATTATCTGCAAGTATAATTGAAAAAAAAGTAAGAGCTTTTTACCCATCACCAGCAATGTGGTTTAAATATAAGGGTCAGAGATTTAAAATTTTAAAAGCTAAAATATCTAACTTACAAGATGAAAAGGGCAAGATTATAAATTTACCTCTCACTATAGCATGTAAAAATAACAGTCTAGATATTTTAGAAATTCAAGCTGAAGGAAAGAAACCATTAAGCATTAAAGAATTTATTTTAGGGAATAATCAATTTCAATTAAATGCAATAATCGATAATGACTAATATAAAACTTACAATTGAATATCATGGTTTACCTTATTGTGGTTGGCAATATCAAAAAAATGAAAAAACTGTGCAAGGTGAAATAGAAAAAGCAATATTTAAATTCTCTGGTGAAAAAAAAACTATTCAAGGTGCTGGAAGAACAGATGCTGGTGTTCACGCTATTGGACAATGNGCNAATTTTGAGTTAGAAAAAAAATTCGATGACTATCAAATTCTAAGTGGAATTAATTTTCACCTTGGGACCGAAAAGATAAGAGTTACTAAAGTTGAAAGTGTTGATAATGAATTTAATGCTCGTTTTACTGCTAAAAATAAAATTTATAATTATCAAGTTTTTAATAGTCTAGCCCCGTCAGTTATTGAGGATGATTTTAGTATACACATCCGTCAACCTTTAGATTTAGAGGCAATGCAAGATGCAATTAAACTGTTTATTGGTAAACATGATTTTTCTTCGTTTAGAGCACATGGTTGTCAAGCCAACAAACCGCTTAGAACTATTGATGAGGCATCAATTGATATTAAAGGTAATAAAATTATTTTTGTATTCAAGGCACAGTCCTTCCTTTATCAACAGATTAGAATAATGGTTGGATCTTTATTAGAAGTTGGATTAAAAAATAAAAATACTAATTGGATAAGTGAATTAATTGAAGCTAAGGATAGAAGCTTAGCAGGACCAACGGTCCCTTCAAAAGGCTTGATTTTAAAGGAGATATCTTATTAATATTCTTATTTACACACAATGTTTTGCTCCAAAAGTAGGCGGTATTGAGTCTGTAATGACAAATATAGCTCAACATGCATTTAACACGCAAAATAAAGTAACAGTTCTCTCTGATGGATCTAAACTGTTTTCTTCAGATTTTGATAGTAAATGTAAGTTTGATATCCACAGATTTGATCAAATCAAGTTTCTTAGAAAAAGAATTAAATCAAGTTTTGCTCAGAATTTTTTAAACAAAAATAAAATTGATATTATTTTTTTTGATAGTTGGAAATCACTAGAGCTATTTAATAATACTACAGATGTTAAAAAAATTTGTTTAGCTCATGGAAATGAAATACTANAATTAAGAAATAAACANAGAATTTTAAATTCTTTAAATAAAGCAGATTTAATAATCTATAATTCTCAATTTACTAAAAATAAAACATTTAAAAATTTTAAAAATTTAAAAAAATTAAATCATAAAATAATATATCCAGCTTTTATAAAGAAAATTTCTAAAAATAAAAATAATAAAAAAAAATATGATTTATGTACTGTAGCTAGACTAGAATATAGAAAGGGGCACCATTTAGTATTTGAAGCAATGTCTATACTAAGAAATGAATATAAAATTATAGTTAAATATGTCATTCTTGGAGATGGACCAGAATTATCAAGATTAAAGGATTTAGTTTTGAAATTCTCACTACAAAAGCAGGTAGATTTCATACACCACGATGTCTCAAGTGAAAAAATTTTTAAGAATTCTTCTGTTCATATAATGCCAACTATAACCACACCTGAAAGTATTGAGGGTTTTGGAATATCTAATGTTGAAGCAGCTTCTTATGGATTACCTTGCATAGTCAGTAATAGTGGAGGAACTCCAGAGTCAATAGGTAACAATGGTATAATTGTAAAAGAAAATAACCCCAAACAACTTGTCAAAGCAATCATCGATATTTTTAAAAAGTATAAAAGTTATAGTAGAAAAAGTTATTTATTTGCTAATAATTTTGAGTCAAATAAAAAAATAAAAGAGTATTTAAATGCTATCTAAAATAGCCTCATAGCTTGTATCTTTTAACTCGCCTGGATTATCACAAATTAATTTTTCAACTTTAAGATTATTTATTATGATAATTGACCGAATAAGTCTTTGACCCATAAAGCTTTTTTCATGATTTCTTATTAATTGAGAGGATAATAAAAATTCATTATTTCCATCTGATAAAAATAAAATTTCTGATTCACCTAACTCTTTTCTCCACAAATCAAGAACGTAAGGATCATTAGTGGTCATGCAACAAATTTGATCAATTTGCTTTTCAGACATCAACTTTTTTGCACCTTTAATAAATGGAGGAAGATGTTGTATGTGACATGTTGAAGTGAATGCTCCTGGGACACAAATTATCATTGCCCTTTTAAATTTGAAGTTGTCGTGTAATCCAAAATTTTTTGTACCATCTGCCGAAACAGATCTTAAAGTAATATCAGGAATTAAATCTCCTTCTTTCAATTATCAAAAAAGTTTTCTAAAGTTTTATAGTAAATTTGTTCAGTCGTTTTCAGATCCTCTATAGAAACACACTCATTAACTTTGTGCAGGGTTTTGTTAATCGTTCCAAATTCGAAGACAGGACAGACCTCTTGCATAAATCTAGCATCTGATGTTCCACCTCCAGTATCTTGGCTAGCTTCTAATCCCGTAACATCTTTAATTGCTTTAATACAATGTTTTGTAAATGGATTATCGAAAGATTGGAAAGGCATACCTCTAAAAGTTAATTTCAATTTATACGTACAATTATTTTCAGAGCAAATCTTAGTCAAGTGTTCATCAAAATAATTTTGTATTTTTTCTTGATCCCAGTTGTCATTAAAGCGCATATCACCAACAGTAATCAATTTTTCAGGTATTACATTCTTTGCCTTGTTATTTAAATTGATCTGAGTAAATTGCAGAGTGGATGGTTCAAAGTATTCTGCACCATCATCAAGTTTTTGATCATCAAAAAATGAGATAACCTTAGACAAACAATGTAGAGGGTTTTGAGCTAGCTGAGGATACGCAGCATGCCCCTGCTTTCCAATAATTTCAACTTGAACATCCACAGCTCCTTTTCTTCCAACTTTGATCTGATCACCGATTATTTTCTCAGAGGATGACTCAGTGGCTATTGACCCGTCTATTCTTATATTATTTTCTTTCAACCATTTTACGACTTTCTTTACACCATTTACGGAGTCTGCTTCTTCATCCCCAGTTATGATAAAACTTATTGTGCCATTAAAATCTTTATTTTCCCTAATGAATTTAAAGACACTTACCATGCTAGCTGCCGTACACCCTTTCATATCCTCTGATCCACGACCATAAAGATATCCATCTTTAATTGTTGGTTCAAAAGGTGGAGTGTCCCAATCCTCTAAGTTACCAGGAGGCACTACATCAACATGACATAAAAAATTAAAATGTTTTCCATTTGTATTAATTGGACCATACGTAGCCATGATATTAATTACTTCGTAACTCCCATCTCCATCAAAGTTTAGTTGTTTTGTTGTAAAACCATTTTCTTCAAATACTCCCATTAAGAAATCAAAAATATCTTGTTTTGCCGGGGTAACGGAGTCGAAAGATATTAATTTTTTTGATAGCTCTATTGTGTCTAACATTTTAATCTCTTAGTAATTCATTGACGGAGGTTTTTGAACGAGTTTTTTCATCAACCGTTTTCACAATCACAACACAGTACAATGATGCATCTCCTTTAGAGCTTGGAAGACTACCCGGAACGACTACAGAATATGGAGGAACTTTCCCCATAAAAATTTCTTTAGTCTCACGATTATAAATTTTTGTTGAAGCACCAATAAATACCCCCATAGATAATACTGATCCCTCTCCAACAATTACACCCTCGGCNACTTCTGACCTCGCACCAATAAAACAATTATCCTCTATTATAACTGGATTTGCCTGCAAAGGTTCTAAGACTCCTCCTATACCTGCACCTCCTGAGATATGACAGTTTTTTCCTACTTGAGCACAAGATCCAACAGTAGCCCAAGTATCAACCATTGTTCCCTCATCTACATATGCACCCAAGTTAACAAAGCAAGGCATAAGCACTGCACTTTTTGCAATAAATGCTGATCTCCTTACAACACAGTTAGGAACAGCTCTAAAACCAGCTGATTGAAAATTTTCTGATTTCCAATCTTGGAATTTTGAGGGAACTTTATCCCACCATGCAGTAGATCCATCTTTAACGCTTGGACCGCCAGTTATTATTTCCATATCTTGAATTCTAAAACTTAAAAGAATTGCTTTTTTAAGCCATTGATTTACATGCCAATCATTTTCTATTTTTTCACATACTCGAAGCTTTCCCTCATCCAATAAGTTAAGAACACTCTCTACATTTTTTTTTGCTTCATTATCCTCAATAAAATTAATCTGATCTCTTTGATCCCATAATTTTTCAATTATATCTTGATGGCTCATAATACTTTTATATCACGTTTTTTAAGAAATTTTCCAAATCATCAGTAACATGTGATATGTAGCCTTTTTCATCAATAATTTTTTGAATATCTTCTTGTTGATTGACATCTTTATTTAGGTTGTATTCAAGGTTATTCGTTACCCAAACTGTTTGCCAACCCATTTTATGTGGCTCTCTCAAATTAATATGAAGATCCTCAAACATAGCTGTTGAACTATTGTCTAAATTGAATTTATTTTGGAATGAGTCGTAAACTTCTTTGTGAGGTTTTGGCATGTAATCACTCTCAGAAATGTCAAAACATCCATCAAAAATATTAGTCATATGAAGTTTTTCTAAAACTTTTTCCACATGTTCAAAATTAGCATTTGTAAAAATATACTTTTTTCCATTTAAGCTTTTTAATATTTCCGCAAGATGATNTNTTTGGTTGAACTACNTCATAATTAATTTGATGNACGTAGTCCAAATATTCATNAGGATTTACTTGATGTTCAATCATAAGACCTCTGAGTGTTGTTCCNTATTGNTGATAATATTTAGACCTCAGNGCTTGTGCATCNCCAGANNNTAAATTTAATTTTTCCTCAATAAANTTACCCATAAGTATGTGTACTTTATCAAANAAACCACACTCCGCTTTATAAAGTGTATTGTCTAAGTCAAAAACCCAATTTGTTATATTGTTCATAAGCGTGTTAAACTAATGTTTATTATATAAAAGCCAAGAAGATTTATAAAAATTCAAAAATTTTTTTTTGAATTTCAAATATGTTTTCGTTTGTTTTTGANCTTACAATGTAGTTTTCAAATTCAGTATTTAAATTGTCTAAAAAAGCNGACTTTTCTTTTATTTTTTTGTCACTTTTNGTATAGCAAATAATAATTTTTTGTTTTATTTGTTTCATCGAGTCAATCATCTCTATGTCTATTTTTTTTGGCCCCAATGAATTATCAATTAATACAAATATTTTCTTTAAATTTTCACGAGATGTTAAATATTGAGAGACAAGATCTGATATTTGAAATGCCTCCTTTTGAGATATTTTTGCAAANCCATACCCAGGAAGATCAACAACCATCATTGAGTCCCCGTGATTAAAAAAATTAATTTGTCTTGTTTTACCGGGGGTATTGGAAATATGTGCCAGTTTTTTCATAAAAACTGCATTGATTAAACTAGATTTTCCAACATTTGACCTACCTATGAAAGCTATTTCAGGAAAACTTACATTAGGATATTGACGAGGTTGTGTAGCGCTTAGTAAAAACTTAGTTTGTTTTTTGAAATAATTTGAGACAAGGCTCATTAACTCTTCATAATTTTTCTTTGTATTATGTATTGTTGAGCCATTGATAAAACATTGTTAGTTGTCCAATAAATAACTAGCCCTGCTGCGAAGCCACCTAAAATGAAAGTAAATACTATTGGCAATAAACCAAAAATTTTGGCCTGCATTTTATCTACCGGAGCTGGGTTCAATTTAAATTGAATATACATCGAAATACCCATTAAGATTGGCCAAATTCCAACATTTAGAATTTGCAAAATACCTGGAACGTTCCATTCCACAAAACCAAAAAGAGTAAGAGCCCCTAAGGGATCTGGCGCTGAGAGATCATGTACCCATCCTATAAAAGGAGCATGTCTCATCTCAATAGTTACAAATAAAACTTTGTACAAGGCAAAAAATACTGGGATCTGTAAAAGTATTGGCAAACAACCAGCTATAGGATTTGCCTTTTCTCTTTTATATAAAGCCATCATTTCTTTTTGCATTCCAGCTCTATCATCNCCGTATTGTTCNTTAAGTCTNTGCATCTCAGGAGCNAGTTTTTTCATTTTTGCCATNGATTTAAANGATTGTTGAGCAAGNGGNAAAAAACAAATNCTCATNAAAACTGTAAANANAATTATTGACCAACCAAAGTTTCCTACNTACCCGTATATAAATTCTAAAACNTTAAAAATAGGTTTTGTTAAAAAATAAAACCAACCAAANTCNACNGANCGATCAAANCCGTCAAANCCATATTCNTCCATATATTTGTCNATAATATTTACAATTTTTGGCCCTGCAAAAATTTTAAAATTATGGGAGATNCTCGCATTATTTGAAACAGCTATTCTTTCCCCGACAATATCAGTTTGAAAATTATCTATATTNTCAACAAAGCTGTAACTNTATGTNTGCTGAACAGGTTCGTTTTGGTTAGGGATTATCGCAGTCTGCCAATACTTATCTGTCATCCCGATCCACCCTCCAACAGAAGAATGTTTAATTTTTTTATCGTCTTTTAAATCGTCATAATCATATTCTTCCAATACCCCATCAGTGATTGACAGAGGACCCTCATGAAGNATGAAGAAATTTTGCATCTCTGGAATTCCTTGTCTNTTGGATAATCCGTAGGGATATAGGTCAAAAGAAAGACCTGAATTATTTATAACCCTTTGATCAACGCTAAATAAATAGTTTTCATCAAGAGTTATGATCTTTTCAAAAGTAATATTCTGATCACTAGTCCAAGTCAGTTTTACTGGTTCATTAACACCAATAGTGTTTTTATCAGCAATCCAAATACTAGAACTATTAGGTAACTCAATTGTGCTATCAGAGCTTACCCAACCTGTATCTAAATAATAGGCATTATCAGACCCTAAAGGATTCAAAAATTCAATTAAGTCAGATGTTGGATCTAGTGTCTCCCTGAATTCCTCTAAGATTAGATCATCAATTAATGCTCCATTTAAATTAATAGAGCCTTTAATTTTAGAGTTATCAAAGTTCACCCTTCCTGACTGAATTATTACATCACCTCTATCAGCTAAAATAGTAGAAGAGGATTTTTGAATACTGAGATCAACAAGACTTTCATCATTCGTTTGTTCTTCAGTCATTGGCGTTCTCTCTGGTTGAGGCACTAGTAACTGAAAACCAAAAATAATTGCCATTGAAATAATAATAGCTAGGAATAAGTTCTTTTGATTTTCCATATTATTTTTTTATTGGGTCGTAACCAGACGAACCTAACGGATTACATTTTAGAATTCTAACCATTCCCATTGTTATTCCTTTTAAAACACCAAATTCTTGAATAGCCTCAATTGTATATTCAGAGCATGTTGGAAGATGTCTACAAGTTTTTGGTAACATAGGTGATATGAATAATTGATANAATTTAATCGGTGCAATAAAAGTTATTTTCCAAAACTTTTTGATATTATTTTTCATGAGATAAGAATTTTTCAATATCTTGTTTTAAATCAATAAAAGGTACTTTCAAAACTGTTTTTTTGAGTATTATTACAAATTTGACTTGATTTAATGTATTTATAAGACTGCATGTTCGAATTGCCTCTCTAGCCCTTCTTTTAGCCCTATTTCTTTCAACTGCATTACCAAGCTTTTTACTAGCTATAATACCAACTAGAAAAGTTTCTAAATCTGCGTCATGAAGAATATAGCCATTAAAACTTGAACTTTTAAAGTAGTTCCCTTTGTTTCTGATTTGAGAAAATTGGGAAGATTTTTTTAGTGTAGGAAGTCTCAAAAATTAAGCAGATAGTCTAGATCGACCTTTAGCTCTTCTAGCATTAATGACTTTACGACCACCAACAGTTGACATTCTAGAACGAAATCCATGCCTTCTTTTTCTGACTAATTGACTTGGTTGATATGTTCTTTTCATTGCTAATACACCTAAAAAATTGGTTCCTACATTTAACAATTATTGATATGAAGTCAATAAATAAAAACAAATTATGTTGATAATTAAAGACATTTCTAATTTACAGTCATATTTGACTGCTTATCAAAATCGAAAATACTCAATTGGTTTTGTTCCTACTATGGGCGCCCTTCATAAGGGACATGGAGAACTGATAAAAAAATCAAAAAATGATAATCACAAAACTATTGTAAGTATTTTTGTAAATGAAAAACAATTTAACAGTAAAGAAGATTTTAACTCTTATCCCAGGAATAAGGGCCTTGACTACGATTTTTGCTCTGACAACGACGTAGATCTATTATTTGAACCATCAGCAGAAGAAATTTACAACAAAGATGAAACTATTTTAAAAAATACTAACTATAATAATATTCTTTGTGATAAATACAGAAAAGGACACTTTGATGGTGTAATCACTGTACTAAATAAATTTTTTTCAATTGTAAAAAGTAACAAGGTTTATTTTGGTGAAAAAGATTTTCAGCAACTCAAGATAATTGAAAAATTTATTCAAGAAAAATATAAATTTTTAGAAATAGTATCTGTACCTACAAAAAGAAATGAAGAAGGTATTGCCTATTCATCNAGAAANGAAAAATTAAGTAAAAAACAANTACAAGATTTTNTNAGTTTTCATCAAAAAGTAGAAAATTTTCTAAANNCNTTAGAAAANTCATTTGATATTNANANTGCAAANCAAAAAGCTAAAGATTTNATTGTTGAACAAGATATTGAANAATTNGATTACTTCGAATTTAGAAATNATGANGACCTAAGTTTCAATGGTAAAGTTTCTGAGTCGAGNCTTTTTTATGCAATNTATAAAGGCAAAATTAGACTNATTGATAATTTAAAAATTTAAAATGGCGGTTCTGCAAGGATTCGAACCCTGAATTCTTGATCCGTAGTCAAGTGTGATATCCGTTTCACCACAGAACCANTAGCTTGATTTATATACTCTTTTTATTAATAATAAAATTTAATACAATGTTCGTTAGGGACTCAATACGGGCAAAACTATGAAGACATTCTTAGCTTTATTTATATTTTTGCCAAGTTTAGTGCTTGCCTCAAGTTTTAGTGAAATTAAAAAAGCTTTAAAACAAGATGGTTTTGGAGAAATAATCCCTGAAGAATTTCATCCATTAATTTCTCCAAATGCAAAAAACCCTATATCAGTTAGCGGCAATTCAATTATTGGAGATAAATCTATAATGTTTGAAGTTAATAATGGAGAGTGTGGAGAAGAACCTAAATCAAGTGACTGTGATACAGATAGAGAGAGGTCTGAAATATATTACAGCCACGAAAAGTGGAAAAAAGAGAAGTGGTATAAGTTTAATATTTTTCTTCCAAAAGATTACAATTCTATTGCCCCTGCAAAAATGTCCTTAATCCAATGGAAAAGACATAACCCATCTAAAGTTTTAGTCATGTTTCAACACACTCATGCAGGATTAACTTTTAACAGGAATAAAGACTCTTTTGAGGACTCCCACATAATTTTAAAAAGCAATGATGTACTTTTAGGCCAATGGACAGAAATAATTTTTAACACAAATTGGCATCCAGATGAGGATAAAGGTTTCATGAAGGTATGGATTGATGGGATTTTAAAAATAGATTTTAAAGGAACTAGCAATACATCTAAGGGTGAGGAACTAAATCTTAGATATGGACTGTACGCCTCTGCCATNTCACGTTATAAAAAAGCATTTAANACTGAGATAATTCCACANCGTATCNTTTATTTTGATGGTGTAAATGCAGAGTCAAAATGTGAAAAGTTACTAGATAAACCTAAATGTAATAATTTAACTTCTCAAA
>FUFK010731561.1_pt1 | contig 18111 bp, 17 predicted proteins | sample 1021851 | NCBI WGS metagenome assembly FUFK01 (sample SAMEA51879418, study PRJEB19060) | metagenome
CAACAATAAATTATAATTATAAGAATATCCAAGGCTCAGTAGTGACTGTAATAGCCACACTTTCAGCTGCTGTATAGGGAGCCGCACATATATATTTGGCGGTTTTAGAATAACTGATTTACTCTGTATTCATCATCCCAGTTGTTTTGTATTAACGTTTTTAGCTCCTTTTTACTTTGTAATTTGCTGAAATCTTCCCCGTACCACTCTATTAGAGCGTCCTTTGTTATCTTGTATTCTTGATGATCAAAATTAAACGTTATCCATTCTACATTCTGAATCAACGCAAATAAGTAAGTGGCGTTGTATACCACTGTCTTTTTATGACTCTTTTCTGACTCTGACCCATCATAATTTAAGATAATCCCATAGGGTGTCTCTTTCGTTTTGAGCTCGAGGCCCTTGAAGTTATCTGATTGCATAGAGTGGTTGACAATATTTATGACTGCACTATTATCACCAACATAGGCATTCTTGTATTGAAACACATCTTCTTCATTGGTCTTCGTATTACATCCACTAGCGACTGAAATCACCAACAGTGAACACGATAATAATTTAAGCCTTTTTTTCATAATGTCTCATCAACAGTCAGTTAAGTCTTAGTGCCGTCATTCGCTATTTTAAGGCTTATTAACCTGACCTAAAAACAATATCGCATCGGTTTTATTGTCTTTAATCATAAACATAAACGGGTGATCGGCTTTAAAAACAGGTGGTGGAGCAGAGGCAGATTCAGTAGATACTACAATGCCAGTCGCTGCCGCTGCTTCGGTGCCTTTTTCATCGACGATGACCACCGCCTGATGATAGATCTCATCTATCCATGTAGATAAAGGCTGATCAAACAGTTTGAAAGTAGCCTTGTCTTGATTAAAAGCAATGGGCATGCCCATATCTGACAGCATATCTTTCATGTCGTAGCGTTCTTTAAGCTTGAACTTTGGTAAGTGAAGGTTCACTTCTTGCGTAATTAAGTCTTTATTCCACTCTTTAATCTTATCAGCGCTTAAATCACGCACCAGCTGCTGCATGGCTGTCTTGTCTTTAGATTTTGGTAATATCACCAGCATAGATAAGTCATCACCCTTGTAAGGCAATTGCACGACCTGCACCTGTTTGTCCTCGCTATAACCAAAATCCGCCTGTGTATGCATCATTTTTATATTAGGACTTGTACCCACATGGTTATAAAAAGGCTGCTCACTGGTGCTTTGAATATTGAATGGCGTTTTCCAATCGCCCTTAAAGTAAACGGCGTTGGTTAATACGGCAACTGTGATGGGCTTGATACTGCCCTTTGGTAGCAACTCAGGAATCAATTGATTGGTATGCTGAGCAATTTTTTTATTAATGATGAGCCGCGAAGGCTCAGGACTGCCGTTAAAATCAAGATTGGTCACTTGCCCCCCGTAATAACGTTGTACCGTATCTACGTAGGACTTGTTAGGCGTTAGCCCTTGTTGCATCCATAAATCATTGACTGTGGCGAGCTTATAATCAGGATTGGGTTTATTAAATTGATTATAGAGCGCGGCGCTATTAGGGTTTAGAGTATCCATCGACGGATAATAAAAGGTCTTTTGAATTTGCGCTTTCGTTTCCCCTTCCGCTGCGGCATACAGCATGGCCATCGCCGTAGACAAACTATAGGGTGAGAAAAACACGTTGTCATCTGCTTGATCAGGTTGACCGTTGATCTGTTGGTACATATCAACAGCGAACTGGTTGTTAGCAGTCGTGACTTTTTCGATGCCGTCTGGTGTTGAAGCGGAATCGTCAGCGGCAATAAAGCCGTCTTTGCTAACAGCCTTATAATCAGAGTTGTTTTTATTATTCTCTGGTAAGGAGGATTGGTCTGAGTTTGATGGGCTATTGACTACGCTGTCAGTAGATTTAGACTCTTTGATAGTGCTATCACAGCCACTGACAATCAATAGCAGGCTGCTGATCGCAAATGCACTTATGATACGGTTACCACGTGCTTTTTTAAGATAACAATACTGGTTATTCTTCATATCTGCTTCACTAATAATGTAGAGTTAAGATGATGCCATTCTAGTATCATCTCTATACAATCGTTTAGTGTAGTTTGGTAAGCGTGCTGTACTGAACTTAAGAATGCCTAAAAGTGATTAGCGGAGAGATACATTACTGATTTTGCACGATTTCTAATAAACTTGTAGTGGTATTAGTCAATCGTAAAAGTGAGAGAAATATGGTTTTTAATAAGAATGTTCTAATAGGATTGATGAGCATGCTTTTAATATCTTGCTCATATTTTGAGAAGGATAAAGGCAAAATTATCATAAATAACGAAAGCGCTTATCTCATATCTGACGTACGCGTCAAATATACCAGCTCCAAGAGAGTGGACTTAATCGGAGATTTGCCGCCCAACTCATCCTATCGCTACGCTATCCAATATACAAGCTATGAAGATTCAATATCTATCGACTATACTGATCAGGATAAGAAGACCTATTCTAGAGATGCAATGCCCTATGCCGCTTCATACGATAAAGAACGATATACATTTACTATAAGATAAAAATGGTCTATCCAGCAAGATGAGATAGCTTTAACAAGACTAGTAATGGATGTTAGGCATTGAGTTAAAAAGCGCTTAATCGGCTTAATAGGGATACGGTAGAGTACACTGATGTTATCTCAATAACCTAAAACCCATCATCTTTAAAAACTAAATTCCTTATTTAGAGAGTTTCTGAAGATAATCACAACTCGCTTGGTAATCGTTATCGCAAGATACTTCTAACCACTCTTTTGCCATGGCTTTGTCTTTATTAACACCTAAGCCCTTATAATACATCAGTGCTATAAGATACTGAGCGCGTTCACTACCTTTGCTCCATGACCCATCAACCGTATTACGATATCTATTTCTGGCCGCTTGTTCATACCACCTAAAAGCTTGAGTATAATCCTGAGTGACGCCAATCCCGTTATAATACATATCACCCAACTGATATTGTGTCAGTAAATGCCCTTTACTCATCTCTCCACGACCCAAGAAGTAACTATTACTCGCCGCTTTTTTGAACCAGCTTAAGGCTGCATCATAGTCTTGTACAACATCTATTCCCTCAAAGTACATTTTCCCTAGACGGTATTCGGCATGTGTCTTTCCAAGACCGGTATAACTCTCCCGACTAGCCGCTATCTCAAACCATTCTTTTGCTTTCATCTTATTCTGAATAACCCCTAAGCCGCGATCATACATCACTCCCAAGTTATACTCAGCATTAGTATTGCCTTGAGCAACAAGATTTTCAAAAATATCAAAGGCCTTTTCATAATCTTGGGCGACACCTAAACCGCCATAATACATAAGCCCTAAGCTATATTCAGCATACATTTTTGTGTATTTAGCCTCCATCTTTTTATTATCAGCGGCCTTCTGATAATAGGTAAAAGCCTGACTGTAGCTTTGAGGCGTACCTGCACCATGATAGTACATCTCTGCAAGTTGATACTGAGCCTGCATGTCATCAGTATCGGCTAATTTTTTATATAATTTAAAAGCCTTGGTGTAATCCTGAGGTACGCCATACTTACCCGCATAATAGATATAGGCAAGATTGGCTATTGCAGAGGTATGCCCGTTATCAGCAGCTATCTGATACCATTTGATCTTGTTTACAGGATCATAAGCTTGGACACCTAGCATGAATTGAGCAGGAGCATATCCTCGAATGGCAAACCATTCATACGGTTTCCTACTATCTTCGGGCAAGTCTAAATTCTCTAAATATAGCTTGGCAAGCTGTTGCTGAGTGTAATTGTCTTCTAGCTGTTCAGTTGACTCTTCTGTTATATAATCAGCTGCTATAGCGGATACAGACAGCCCGAAAGATAACCCTGAAATCATAAATGGATAAATGAACATGCTATTCAGTAATTTCATAGTTTTGCTTATTAGGTCGTTGAATTTAATATTGGTAAGATATATAGGTATAGAAATATTTTTAATCGAAAAAAGTGCCTATCAGTGCAACATAGGGCGTTAAGCATTTTTTATCGCCCTGTTTTTCAAACTCAGCACCTCCTGGCGTATTAGGGTGATAAGGCCAGTACGCGCCATTCGTCTTTATATAATCGCCTATTTTAAAAACCCGACCATTAAGATTTAGTGTTTTGGTGGCTTCATCCCATTTCACGATACCTTTTGGAAATTCGGGGAACATCGCGGTAGTAAATTTACGATCACTGCCTATTAAATAAAGACAGTGATCTCTCCATACGAAATTACCCCTTACTATTGCGGCAGCTTGAGCCTGATTAACTGGATCAACATAGTAATAAAAAATACTGGTTTTTTGCTCAGGCTCTACGAGTTCTGGAATAGGTTTTATCGCTGCCATTGGTTCAGGTATGGTTGCTACAGGGGTTGTCGTACAACCGACTATCACTAGGCCCGTTAAAATAAAAAATGCTTTTCTCATCTGTGTGCTCCGGTTTTGGCAGAAAACTCATATTTTGAATGTAAGCAGGGAAAACAGTTTCTTCACCTATTTTTTTAGTAGGTATCCAACTTCCTTTTAATCTCTTCAGAGACTTCCATTATATCGGCATCGATAGCCATGCCTATTTTGGTCAGACAAGCGGCATCTCCTTGAGTCGCAAACTCAAGATTTGTCGTTGGTGTGATTCTGCCCCCAGTAAATATCTTCTCACCCAATTTAATTTTGATGCCTTTCAGTACAATAGTTTTTTCCTCTTCTAAATAAACGACATCATCCGGAGGAAATAAGGGCGTCATATATTTATCTTTGGCGACTTGCAACATAAGACAATTATCTTTAATAATAAATTTGCCACTTACGATACCTGGCATTTGACCGCCCGTAGATAGATAACTAAATATGTCGGACAGGGGTTTATTAGAGTCTCGTTTTGGAGAATCTGAGGGACTTTCATTGATAATGGCAGTTCTTTCTTGTGTTGGTGTTACTTGAGAAGGTTTTAAGTTAGTACAACCAAATAAAATCGGAATTATAAAAACTCCAAGAGCGGTTAATGATAAGCCGTTTTTTAATTTTAAATTATTCATTCATTGGTCTCGTTGCTTAGTATTATCAGAACTTTTATAGAGTTTTTCTAGCCGCCTGACCACGCGGTAAACCCGATAACATCATCATCTCTTTGACATCACAGCGACTTGAGGCTTGATTAGCAAAGCCTTCTTTGGCATATCGTTCCCGATCTGACGGCCTAAGTTTATAGCCACCGCTTTCTATGATGTCACCCACCTCATAAACCACATTAAAATATTTGAGGGTTTTATTCTTGTCATCCCAGCTTGCTTGACCATTCGGTAGAAAAGGAATGGTTTTATACGGCCCATAATAGAGATAGACACAGCCCTCCTCATAGGCGAGTCGTACGTTTACCTCATTCATAACATCACTTTTATCAAGATCAGAGAACTCAAAGGGATAGGTATAAAATAAACTCTCATTACCTGATGTACGGTAATGCACTAGCGGCTCTGAGTGTTGCTCTACCTTGATGGTTTGACTCAAATCAGGCTGTGACAATGAGGTGTTTTGGCAAGCAGTCAGTAGCATTGCTAACGATATCAGCGTCATTTTTATGGTCATCATTTTTTGCATCCTCAAGCTATAGCTTATTCACTTGCCCAAAGAACAATATGGCATCGGTTTTATTGTCTTTAATCATAAATATAAATGGACGATTGGCATTAAACTCAACGTCATAATTAGCCGAGAAGAGTACTGGGCCTATGCTGGTGGCTGCAGCCGCAACTGTGCCTTTTTCGTCGACCTCAATCACCGCCTTATGAATAATAGAATCTACTGCTAACGGCAATTTATTATTGAATAGACTGAAATCAGCGCGACTATCAAAAGCGATTGGCATTCCCATCTCAGCCAGTAGCTCATCCATCTTATAATCTTGTTCCATTTTAAACTTAGGCAGCTGCAGGTCGACTGCTTTGATTTTCATATTGTGAGTCCACTGACCAATTTGATCGGCACTTAAATTCTTAACCAACGCCTGCATAGCTAACTTGCCCTTTGACTGAGGCAAGATAACAATCATGGACAAGTCATCACCCTTATAAGGCAGATTAAGCACTTTAACTTTTTCATCTTCTGTATAGCCAAAATTTGCTGTTTTAGTCATCATCTTGACTGCGCTGTCGTTACCATCATAATCAATAAAATCACTCTTATAACTTCCTGCGAACGCTGACTTCCAATCTCCTTTGAAATAAACGGCATTCGTTAGTACAGCAGCGGTAGATGACTTGATACTCCCTTCTGGCAGTAATTCAGGAATCATCTGCTTGGTATGATTAGCAATGGTTTTATTGATGGTCTGACGTGATGGCTCGGGACGGCTCGCAAAATCAAGATTGGTGACTTGACCGCCATAATAGCGCTGTACTGTATCTAAGTAAGCTTGATTGGGACTCAAGCCTTGACGCATCCATAAGTCATTAACCGTGCTTAACTCATAGTTTGGATTGGGTTTATTGAATTGATTGTATAGTGCTGCACTATTGGGATTAAGGATAGCTGGCGTTGGATAATGAAAGGTCTTTTGAATCTGCTGTTTGGTTTCTCCCTCTGCTGCGGCATAGAGCATGGCCATCGCCGTAGACAAGCTGTATGGTGAGAAAAACACGTTGTTCTCTGCTTGTTTAGGTTGCTTATTTATCTGCTGATACAGATCAATAGCGAATTGATTGTTGGCATTAACGACTTGTTTGACACCTTCAGGCGTTGAAGCAGAGTCGTCAGCAGCGATATAATCCTTATTGGTATTTGGAGTTGAGGCATTCTCAGTCTTGCTGGCTATAGGTTTGTTATCTGTCTGTTTTAACGGTTGATTACCAACCAAACTATTATTACAACCCGCAATTGCTAGTAAACTGCCTAAAGCAAGCATACCGACGCTGAGCTTCATTACGGACTTTTTATAGATGTATTGGTTACGATCTTTCACGGCATTGTACCCTTTTATAATTCGAATGATGTCCTGATTATATACAAGGGTTTAGCCTAATTTAGTAAACATATGCTAACAAAATTGGTGGTTCATATCTGATTAAACCCACACATAGCATCAGTTAAATAAACGTATTAAGCTATTTATAATAACTATTAAACATATGAAAACCCACTTAAAGGTTGCCTGAGTTTATTATGCCGATACACTGCTACCTGTCCCAATCATATCGGGGCAATCCGAATAACAATCCCTCTAAAAAGAGCACTGTTTTATTATGGTAGAAATATTATTATTGGCATTAGCACTCGCTGCGGATGCGTTTGCTGCTTCAATCGGTCTTGGCTCCACTCATAGAGGGGATATTAAGAAACAATTTATAAAAATGGCCTTACTCATTGGGTTGTATTTCGGGGTTGCTCAAGGAGTGATGCCACTGATTGGTTATGCGCTTGGCTCTACCATGCTGGGCTGGTTTGCTGAAGGGGCTTCTTGGGTAGCCTTTGTCATACTAGTCGCGCTTGGGATTAAGATGCTCTATGAGTCACGTTCTGTTAACGATGATGATACTCGGATCAATTTAAGTCATAAAACATTGCTGTCGTTGGCTATAGCCACCAGTCTCGATGCCATGGCAGCAGGATTTACGTTGAACCTATTGGCTGTTAATGCTTATGTTGCTTGTTTAATCATTGCACTGACGACGGCTATATTAAGTGTTTTAGGCGCTTATATAGGACGTCAATCAGGAACATGGCTTGGCAGTTGGGCAGAAGCTTTGGGTGGTTTGGTATTAATTGCTATTGGTGTGAATATGGTGGTTTAAACAAAGTCTCATAATGAATAGTTTTCAGCGATCAATTAGAAAGATAGTAAAATGGCAATTTTGGGTTAAAGCTGTAAGTTAAACTTCTCTTAACATTTATGCTTATAGACATAATCTCGTTGACGTCCGAAATACTCAGCAAATTGTTCGGCACTAATACTATTACCCATAAGTTCTGAGTATGCATGCTTTAATTGTTCCGAACTTTTAATAATATTTCGAAGCTCGTGGAAGTTATTGCCAAGTGCTGACATATTTGCTTGGGATAAAGACTTTAAAAAATCTAATAGAATTAAAGTCCGCAACTCATCTTCAAATACTTTTTTGCTCTGTCCTTCCACTGGACTGAGTTCTATAGCTACTAGCTGCTTATTGGTTCTCAATACTTCATCATCGAACCAAGGGTTAAAGCAACCTGCAATTATTTGATAATCAATATTGACTTTTTCTTTGCTTTTTTTAGACTGATTTAACAACTTCACCTCTTCACGATTTGAGATCAAATAGATAGTTTGTTGGCTTAACTGTAGGTTATATTGGAACATTTTAATAATCGTTTTATAAAACTCATCGCTATAAGACTTCATAAAAGATTTATGTAACTTTTTTGTCATGGGATGCCAAGACAGATTTGAGTTTTTCGCGATTCTTTTAATAATGGATTTATTCATATTTTTCTCATACTGTAAATTATTGAGTATATTTAATACTACTAAGTACACTGTTATTCTAATGCGTTACTTTAAATATCACTTAGAAGTATGAAGTTATAGAAACAAAAGACTTGCAATATTCGGTTATAATGTATTTTGCTACTACCTTTGTAATATTTTTCTTTGGAACTAGCAATGCCTATACTAGCTTTCACTTTCTTAGTGTATTTTATTTCTTTTTTATCCTTAGATAAGTCATAGTGTACGTTAGATTCTGGCAACTTATTAATTCGTTTTTTCCATTTATTCAACAATCTTTTATCAGTACAACTTTCTAAATTTCGAATATTTATATGAATTAATAATTTAGGCAAAAGATTAGTTATACAATTTAAAAATCGATCAAAATCCTCAAAATCTTCAAACCTGATTTGATTTTGAGTGTACTCACAATTTTGTAGTGTATAACGTATAAACCAATCCAGATCTTCTTTATGTTTTTTTGATAAATATAATCTTTTAAAGTTACGCTCCATTTCTTCCATCACTTTCTGATCTTCTGCAATTAAATTATAGCTTGGAACAAGCAGGTTTTTTTGCTCTGATGAAAATAGCCTTGAGCCACCAAACTTAGTTTGATATTCAGAACTCTCCTTTAAGTATTTTGCTCTACAGTGCCATTTTTTAAATTCATCATTAGATATATTATATAGTTTTAGTAAATACTGAAAATCATCATGGATGTAATAACTACGCAAAATTTTAGCAACTTCATTAAAACCAAATTCGCGCTCGACTTCTTTGTAATTAGAGGCGTATTTTATGGGCTTACCCTCGAATCTTGGCAATGGCTCAACCTTTAGCTTTTTAAGTAAATACTCATAAATTTCCTTGACCTCAAATCCTTGCTTACGTCTAGGTAGTTGAAGTAAATAACTTTTCTGATTCTCGCTTAACTGATAATCAATATTCCACAACTGGAGTCCAATTTGGATATCAGTGAAATGAATATAGTTATTAAAGCTAACACTAGGTTCACTATGGCCAGCAACACCTGCGATTATATAGTTGCTAATAGATTTCCTTGATCCAAATAGTTTGTAATAAATGTTCCATGCATCTGCTTTTTCATAAGGTAGTAAGTCCTTCAAGCTTTCATTTGCTGCTGTATTATTTAACGTTTCTGAATCATACAAAAAATGCAGTAACTGAATGTTAGATAGGCAGCTGTGCCTAAGGTTGTGAGCTGTCAAATATGACAACCCAGTTACTTTTTTTATTAATCCTGAGACCATCTGTGATAATTGATTCTTAGGAATTGTTTGCCCACTGGCGTCAGCAATCAAGGTTTGTCCTTTTTCCTCAACACGTCTATGGTATAAGGCAGTTAAAACTCTTAGTTCTTCTGGTGATAGCAACAAATCTATAGGTAAACTACGTAAAGCAGAGGATGTTTTATTATCACCATAAATATTATTACGAACTTCAAGATCTTCAACTGTGCTTGATATCTCTATGAGCTTAAGCTTGGCTATCTCTCCTATTCTCATGCCAAATCGTTGGCCAAGAATTAAAGCAGTATAAATAGCATCTTTTTTCTCTTTATTAATATTTAGGCTTTTGCATGCATATAGAATTGCTTGAAACATAGTTTCTGATATATACCCTGCTTTTACATGAGCTACGGATCCAGCTGACATTGGTTCAACTGGCTCTGCGCCATAAACATTGACTAAGTGCTCATGAAAATCGTCTAGCAATTTAGCAGTTTCATTTTTTGCTGATGTAGTACGACTCAATGCTATAATTTCTGCATACAGAGATTCGAAATCAGCTTCATCAAAATCGTCTATATTCTGTCCATAAGTTAACGCTAACCACCTATTCGTAATGTTGTTGCTATAGGTTTGAATACTACTTGGTTGGTTGGATAATCGCTTATGGACAAACCAGGTAAGCAGTGCGACTTCATTGATAGGAGCATTGTCTTCTTTCAATACCGCTAAATTTGTTTGCAATCTTTTATCAAATACGCTTCCTAATATTTTTTTATCCTTCTTGTCATTCTCAGGTTTGAACAGTCTAGAAATCTGTAATGCCAACTGTTTATGTTCATTATGTAAAGAATTCGTTTTATGCTGTTGATGGGTATCGAACTCTTCTAAGATGTCTATATCAGATGGTTTTGGTCGTTCATATAATATACATTGCCAATTATCAACCGGTAAGGAATACGTCTTTTTATCGCCTAATAATAAGTACAAATGATATTCTGGCAAGTTGAAATTTTTGTGATTTTCACAGACATAAACGCTAGCTCTCAAAAAGTCTTCTAAGTTATTAGGTAATATTTGATACAGTTTTTGATGATCAATTAATTTTTGATAGAACACCTTGATGTCTATAGAACCGTCAGGTTTTAAGAAATTATTTATTAGTGAAATATCGTCTAGTCTATACGATCGCAATAAAGTGGCTGAAACGGGCGACAGAAATACATTTTGTGAAGTGTACTTTTCATCTCTTATCTTATTGCTCCTGAGATTAGTGCTATAGCCTCCTTTATTAAAATTAGCTCTAACAAAGGGTAGGCTATAAATGCTTTGAATCGTTAGATCTCCAGCAACTAATTTTTCAATAATGAATTCAAGCAAAGGAGCTTGTAATACGGCATTGTGAAACACTAGAGATAGAAAAATGTCGTAAAGATTAATTTTTTTATTATTCTCAAAACTACTCATCCACACCTGATAGAAAGCTCTCACCTTTTTTGCTTCTTGAAACCAGTTGCTATTTCTAAAAAGTTTTGGACGCTGTTCAAAGACAATATACTTAGGGAAACTGATATCTAAATCGTAACCGTCAAGTTTTTTTTGAATCTCTTGAAGAGCGTAATTATAGCTCTTACCATAGAACATATGATTGTGAAAGTTTTTTGTTGACTTGAGCGATTGATCAAATTTGTTCCACTTTTTGGTGAACTCTACTTGTGGATTAGGCTTATTAGCGATCTCATCAACTCTAATATGACTCAAAGCTATTTTAAGAGCTTTGTTTTTTGCTCTTACTAGTTTTTTTTCCCGCTCTTCTTTTCGTTTATCAATACCTGAAAGACTATTCTTTGACACTTCTCACCTCACTTAGTTCAATGATTTCAAATCCATAGTCTCCTAATTTCTTTTCGATCAGTTCAGCAAGCTCCACTTGTTGCGAACGTTTTAATCCACTGAATATATCGTAATAATCGAAACCAAGTTGATCTGTATGCCCCATCCAACTGCTAATTACTTCGTCATTTAGTTGAGCTAAATTGCTGCTAAACATACTATGATCAAAGTCTTTCAACGATCGAATATGATGACGATACCAGTTTAATGGTAGATGGGCATACAATCTGAATCTATCAGAAATAAAGGTATTATTTTGGTTTTTAATAAAACTAAATTCGTCATAATCATCGACTTCTAAATAACTAATAATGCCAACTCTACTTTCATAAACTGCCTGTAGTAATAACCCCATTTGATGATGTTTAGTGTTAAAGAGCTTCATATTTTCATAAAGATAATTTTGATAATGTTGTAGTTGAAGTCTTGCTATCTTAGGAAGAGTAATGAAACGTCCTTGTGCATCCGTTCTATTTTCTTTATCTGAAATGAAATACATACCTGTATCAAGATCAATATCTTTTAGACGTCCAAAGGTTTCAACAACAGGACGGTAACCAGATGATAGTCCGAGAATAAGGTAAAGATAATCCATAAGCTTGTTATGAAAACCAATAAAATTATTGACACTTAGACTTATATGAGGTTTTAAGGCTTTGAGTTCATTAATAATTGGAGTGACTAATTTCGATTTAATTTGAGAGCTTTGCAGAGCCAGATTTGTTCCCATTTGCTGCTCTCCTTCGTAAACGTATCTATCATCTGGAAAATCTAGCAAATCAAACTTCAATAGCTTATTATTTTCTCTTAATTCGTTTTTTACCATACTGGCGGGTTCTGAAAAAATTATATCCTTAAGATGATCATAGTAGTGGTACTGCGCATAATGTATATCGGCTTTAGTAAGGCTAAAATAGGGTAATGCGGATAGATGGTGTATTGGAGAAAGAGTTATGACATCAACGACAGCTGTATCAGTACCTGAATGAAAGAGTACATGTTTTAAGTAGCTTCTTAACTTATTTAAAGTTAATCGCGTACCATTTTTATTATTGATTCTACTAATTCTTTTTTTTGCTAATTTTTCAAGGTTATTGAAGAAAGTCAACTTTTCCTGCTTTGTACCTACTAGAGAGTTTTGAATATTTTCTACTAAAACTCCTACTGCAAATGGTAACGTTAATTCTAGTTTATCTTTATTGGCTATTGAGAGATCACTACTGTACTCACTTCCTAATATTGCTCTTTTCGGTGAAAAGTTAAATTCAATATGATATCGATCGTAACGCTCAATTAAATTATCGTGTTGAATGAATTCTGAACTCCCTGTGAGTAAAGTTATCATTATATATACTGCTTCTATTTCGTCATTATTTAGCTCAATAGTTTTCTCGCTATCGACTGTGTAATCAACATTACTACTCTTTAAAATTGTAAACAACTCATTAAATAAGATCTTTATTTCGGAATGCTTAGCGACTTGAACATCTGTATTCAACAACATCGACCGCTTACGGCGCATATTTACTTGTTGTTGAGCGTTCACAATATCCAAATGATAAGATATTGGTCTATTAATTGAAACTTCAAATACAGCTTCGTCAATATTGTCTTGCCGTTCATCAGTTTCAAAGGTTTCTAACGTCTGATTATCGTTTGTTATGTTATTCAAACTATAAACAGTTGAGGTGCTATCTCCTGTTATTTTATCAGTAAAACTATTATACGATATGACAGCAGGCTTTCCCGACCGAGAAACGTTCCGAGTAATGCCTGATTTTTCAAGTAGTATATTTTCGAGTGGTAAAACAAATTCATAAATATGCTTAGATAATCGATAATTAACGAGCTCATCATCAGCCCATTCTTGATCCTTTTCATCTTTGTGTAGTTTCCTACGAATTTTTTCTACAAATCCTTCTAGTCCCTTTTTTTCTGATTTTAACCATTCTTCATATAAATTTTCTGACTGAATTGACTCAAATACGCTTAATAAGTCCTGTATAGAGCTGTATTCATTTACATCCGGTAAAAACTGAATTAAAAATTCGCGTGTTTTGTTGGTTAAAAATCGACATTCATCAAGGGTAGTTTCAATTCGACTATCATAGTCGGTCAATTCGACCATTTTGAGACATAGAAAAAAGTAAAGAGCACGAATAGTGTTTACCTTAGATGAGTCTGCTCGATGGACTAAAAAGGTAATAAGATAAAGCTTTTTCAAATAAGGCTGATGCTCTTTAATATTTTTTAAAAACACTTTATTATTAATGCCATTTTCATATATTTGTGAATTTTTTGATTCCATTAGAGAGTCATCAATCTCAGCTTTTTTTATCCATTCAGTTAATGCGTTATACTCACTGTTAAAAAGAGATTTAAATTGTACAGGCAAAGTGTTTTTCAAGAACCTTAGCTCAATTAGTAAGGATGAAGCTTCATCACTATTAGGATCAGAAAAATCAATAATGTTTTTTTGTAGCCATTCTTCGATATCTTTAGAGCGATTATCTTCATCAACCATTGTTCTGTAACCGTTACAAATCATTCTCTTAACTGTAGCTCCATTTATATAAAGCATCCAGCGATAAAACTAAAAAAAGACATCTATTCGGATGTCTTTTTGTTAAATATAGGCTGTTTGATACGTTTTATAATATTCCTCGTGCTATCAGTAGCTTATCTAAAGCACTTCCGTCTTGACGAGTTAGGTTTGGTACATAGCGAGAATACACTGTGAATAGCATTTTAGTGTTGCTATGGCCCATTTGTGCAGCAATCCATTCAGGTGACTCACCAGCAGCTAGCCATAGTGTCGCGGCCGTATGCCTCGTTTGATATGGATTACGCTTATCAAGCTCTAAATAGCGTAGTAACGGATACCAAACTCTCTTTGTCACATTGCGATGATTTAAAGGAGTACCCGCTTTTGTGCAGAACACGAACTCACTTTGATGTTTAGTTAGTTTCTGCTGATTAACTAACGCATCATAAACCAGTTGATTCATCTGAATGATACGATTTGAACCTGTAGTTTTAGTTTCGCCTATAACACCATTAACGACTGCCTGGTTAACAATAATTTGTCGGCGCTCAAAATCTATATTTTTCCAAGGTAAGCCATCAATCTCACTTGTACGCATACCTGTGAAAAAGCGTACGATATAGTAAGGCTTATAATCTGCTCTTACATTATTGATAATGAGCATGACCTCTTCTAGAGTAAAAGGACTGACATTGCTTTTAGGTTCACTGAGTGGCTTTATATTCTTCCACGGGTTGTCAAAATTAAAGCGCTCTGATGCTTCGGTAAGCACCATACGTAATGGTGTCATGATATGGTTAATGCGTGATGCTGATAAAAGCCGCCCATTATTTCCTTTTTTGACTAACTTGCCTCGAAAAACCATTATTTTAGCTTTGCTAATAGTATTAAGAGGTACATTACCAAAATGAGGAATGAGGTAAATTCTAAATATATCTGCCACATTACTTATTTGAGAGTCGCGCCACTCTGGCTTTTTCTCCTCTATCCACACTTTGCTGAAGCTGTTGAAGCCTGAACTTGAATCCTTATGACTATTCGTTGATTTCATTAGCTCTAAGCTTTGAAATTTCTCAAGCTTTTTACTTTGCGGAAAGTAGTTTTCATAGCGAAAACTACCTAGTTGAATGTCAGCCTCCATTCTACTAACAAAGTTCTCAAGCCGCTTTCGATTGGGCTTAGTGTCTGCTAGCAAGGTTTGCTCTCTGCAACGTTGACCTATGTATCGAAAGTCTACATATAATTTACCATTACGGCTGTTGATACTTGCCATGATTATGCTCCCGCTGCAAATGGAATGGTATCGTCGTAACCCGCCAACATGAGTTCTTCTATTTTTTGCCAGATAAAAAGAATCTTGCGGCCACCAAAAGGCTTTATATAATGAACACCTTCAATAAACACAGCATCTTTTAGCTGGTTTCGAATGGTTCGGCTGTCATATTTAATACGTTGTGACAGCTCTTCGGTTGTTAAATAGGTATAACTCATAGTAAAATCCTTACTAAAGATTAAAGTGTAATTACTCAATAGCTTTATGACCTGCTATAGAACATAATTTACACTAAAAATAATCTTTTGCAAGATATTTTTATCTACAGTAGGTTTTTTTATTATGGAGGAGGTTATGGTGAAGTGTAATTTATCGAAGATTATGGGCGAGAAAAGACTTAAAATCGCTGATGTATCTAGAGATACAGATATTAATAGAGGTACGATCACACGTATGTACAATGAAGAAGCTACTAGAGTGGATCTAGAAGTAATAGAGAAGCTATGCTTATATTTAGATATTGAAGTGGGCGACCTTTATGAGATAGTTAAGGAAGAGTAAATATCTATTTTTCTGAACCTAAATTAATGATGTGTTTATCAATCACTACAATTAATAGTAAGCAGAAGGATATAATTTATTTAAGAGGATAAAAGTTCTTTAAATGAATAAAAAGACCTATAGAAGGTTATTTTAAGTTGCAATAGCTCAAAATGTGTGTATAATTTCAACTGTAGGAGGTCATTTAGACCATTATTAATAATATAATAATCTACAGGAGATTATATATGAAAACAGTTATCAAGTCGCCCAATGCCTCAATTTGGCTAAGCACTGAAGCAATCTCACTATCTACCAAGCTTATGGTTAATCTACAAATACAGCAGGGTTCACAGTTAGCAAAGATGTTGGGTGTCAATCCGATATTTTATAATGATGAAGCCGTTAGAATATGGGTGCAGCGTGAGCTAAATGAAGGATTAGCGCTGAATCGATATACCTTAACGAATCTTGAGACCAAATTTTTGACCATTATGAATCATTACGAGATTCCTTATTCGTTGTGATTAACGTTAATTATTTGGTTTGGAGATAACCATGAGCTTAAAACTTATTTTTAGCCCGAAGTTAACACAGTCCGACATATCGTTATGTGAAGACTATTGGACATACGGGCATAATGGACGGTATGTAGAGCATATAGAGGTACTTTGTAGACAATACCAGGTCGATTATCATGTTCTGTTTGGTGTGTTAACGGAGTGTCAGGCTTACTTAGATGATATTCACTGTGAGTACTGTGGGCGCCCATATCAACTTGATGTACCAGCGGATATACCTTATATCAGAAAACAATTATCTTGGTTCTGCGAACCATGTATTAGCTTTTCTGGTGGGCAGCTTACCGTTGGCAGATGACAATTTAAAGAGTACTTGATAACCAGATTGCTTATGCTCTCTGGTTTTCACGATCTAAAGTTTAACTATCGGCTAAATATCAGGTTGATTGAGCCGCAATATATTCTATTTGATATAACTATCAATCCTACTTTTCACCCAGCAATAAAATCTGCTGTAAGCTCTTCATAAAACGCCATACCTGAATCAGATAACACAAAGTTCTGAGTGATAGGATTTTCAAACATAATTTGGCGTTCAACCAGAGTTGATTTAATACTTTTAAAGAGATTTTCGTTCATGTTGGCTCGTTGTAATATCTCTATAGTATCTGATAGTAAGCTAATTTTATCGATATCCGAGGAGGTTAATCCGCCAGAAGCGGCGCTAAGCTTATCAAGCTTATAGTTATGCGAGGTGATGTATTTTCCTATTATCAATAATAAGCAGTATGCTTTCATTGCAATATCAGTTTTGCTCAGTTCATAAGCGTTACCTTTAACTATATAAATGAAGTCTGCATTAGCAATCAAACTAAAGCCACACATTTCATACTGGTTTCTATAGACCTCTAAATTTTTGATAACCTCCTCAAACATAGGATTTGCTTCAAAGTCACCATGCGAACCCAAGTGTCTTTTGTTTATGATGCGACCGTTCATCAAATGGTCATATATCTCAACACTATTATGCATATCAATCATTTACTTGTTCCTTCGGCGGCACATCAGCTATATTTTCATCAGTCGGTGCACTGTTTGCAGTCAGTATTCTATATTCCCAATAATAATGCTCATCCTCTATGCGTTGGCGCGCGCTAATTTGTCTTACGCTCGACTTTGGAATAAGCGATAAGTAAAACTCAAGGCCATAGAGTACATCGATGAGTGTATACTCATCCATGGACGCTTTCAGATAAGCATCTAAGTAGTGATGGACGTCTTTGACACATGATGTTTTTGGCAAAGAAGCAATAAGTTGTAAAATAGCATTTTTACGATTTTGTAGCGTTTTATCAGGAAGCTTTGGCGCATGAGCGATATCAACTTTCTGCTGAATGGGACGTTGCTGAATCTCTTCAAAGTAGTGTTTAAACTGCTGTATGCTTTTTTCAGGGTGGCGATCAAACTTAGCAGAGAAGGCTCGCTTGTGAGAGGATAGGCCATCAAAACAGCGCATATCACTAATATCTTCAAGATCCGCTGTAAGGTACAAATTCTTTTGTCCGCCATGGCGATAGAGCTTATCAAAGC
>FUFK010038912.1_pt1 | contig 18101 bp, 18 predicted proteins | sample 1021851 | NCBI WGS metagenome assembly FUFK01 (sample SAMEA51879418, study PRJEB19060) | metagenome
GTTTCAATAATCTGTAAATTTGCGCTGGCATTTGATACGTCATAACGGGAATAAAAAGGATTAGTTGCAACATCTAATAATTGAGGGATTTGACCAATATTATTATTCGTATTCTCTGTAATTGAAACAGCAATAGTTTCATTTTGAATATTATTATTTCGCATGTTAATAAAAAACACTGATACAAAACTTATGATGCTTACTGTAGCTATTACTAACAGTGTTGGAACAACCCACTGTCTTCTCATTTCTAAATCTGTCCAAATTTTCTTTATTTGTGAAGTTATGTTTAATGGAACAAACGTCTGAGTGTCTGGATTAGATTCCTCAATTTCAGGTGTGTCAAAAATATTCTCTTTTGTCGTAACAAGTTCTCGACCTATTTCTATAGATTCAATCTCTTCATCAACCATCTCAAATTCATTTGTAATTCTTAAATTATCCATCTCTTTAATAATGTCTGGTGTTTGGATAATTGTTGTATCAGCTTCAAAACCAAGTACATCAAGAATTTTGATTTTATTTGAGGATTTCGCTTTCCTTATAAATAGATAATCTCTAATATTCATCAATGAAAGGTTACCATTGAATAAAAATATTGAGATAGAAATACAACTTATAAGCCCAAATGGAAAAGTACCTTCACAAAAGCATTCGTCCGATATCGGATATGACATTAGTGCATCTGAACACGTCACATTAAAATCTAGTGAAGTCACTCTCGTTAATACTGGAATTGCAATAAATCTTCCACAACAATGTGCAGGTTTTGTTTTACCACGATCTGGACTCTCAACGAAACATAAAATTACCCTTATAAATAGTCCTGGATTAATTGATCCAGGATATACAGGTGAACTATTAGTTCCCTTAATAAATCATGGGAGCAAAGACTACGAGATAAAAGCTGGTGATAGAATTGCTCAACTCGTTCTTGTTAATACACATGGTGTTGATTTTAAAGTAGTCGATTCATTGCCAGAGACAGATAGATCATCTGGTGGTTTTGGATCCACTGATTAATTTCTTTTTTAAAAAAGTCAGATATAAACTATCATTAATTTATTGCGGAAGTAGCTCAGCTGGTAGAGCGTAACCTTGCCAAGGTTAAGGCCGCGGGTTCGAACCCCGTCTTCCGCTCACGGCGACGTGGCGGAGTGGCTACGCAGAGGTCTGCAAAACCTTGTACACCGGTTCGATTCCGGTCGTCGCCTCAAATAAATATGATTGCTATTACTGGTGCCGGAGAATATTTAGACACTATTCGTCCTTACGACAAAGTGTTATTAGATAAATTAGATGAAGAACCTTATGTAATATCATTTCCCACTGCAGCAGGTCTTGAAAGTGATGAAAGAATAAAATATTGGCTAAATTTAGCTGATGAACATTTTGAAAAATTAGGCGTACAACATAAATCTCTAAGAGCCCTTAATGTAACCGATTTCAACAAACCTGAGACTATAGCTGAGATCGAGAAAGCAAATTTTATATATTTTTCTGGTGGAAACCCGAATCATCTTTATGAGACACTTAGCAATTCTTTAGCTCTGGAAAAGATAATAGCTATTCATAATAATGGTGGTATTCTGGCTGGCTGCAGTGCAGGAGCAATGATTATGGGTGAGAAAATGAATAAGGGTAGAGGTTTTGGTTTTTTTAAAAACTCTATGGTTTTACCTCACTGGAATGAAGTATTGTACAAAGCAATACTTACCTCATCTAAACAGATTCATAAATCAAAATATAAAATTCTTGGATTAGAAATGAATACGTATCTCGTACTCAATGGTGATAAGTTAGAGATTATAGGTGACCAAGAAGTGCATATTATGCACAAGAAAGATGAGCAATCATTCAAGAATGGCGACATATTAGAATTATCAGTATTGGATTTTTAAATGTGTGGACGATATTACTTATCAATTGATCTTGGCAACTTATCTTTTGTAGATAATCTCAGCAATTATAATTTTGAAGATAACTTCAATATTGCACCACAGGCCAGTGTCCCGGTTGTAATTGATAATAGTTTAGTAAATTGTACTTGGGGTTATTATCCACAGTGGTTGAAAGACCAAAGTAATTCTAAGCCATTGTTTAATACGAGATTTGAGTCATTACTGGAGAAGAAAACATTTATATCTGCATTTAAGAAGAGTAGATGCTTAGTACCAATATCTGGCTGGTATGAATGGAAAGTAATTGACGATGCAAAACAACCATTTTTCTTTAAACATATAGATAACGAGAATATGTTTGCCGCAGGATTATATTGGCAGAGATCAGATGGAACTATAGAGTTTACGATCATAACAACTGCTGCACCGATAGAAATTAATGAAGTACATGACCGCTCACCTTTAATTCTTGATGATGTATCTATGGGCATTTGGTTATCAGACGAAAACCCAGAAAATATTCATGAAAATATCTCACATGATTTTGGTAGCACCATTGAATACTATCAAGTGACAAGATCAGTTAATAATCCAAAGAACAACAATGCATCGCTTATTGAGGAATTCAACGAGGTTCCTTTTTAATGAATAGTCAGTCACCAATTTATTCACTGAAATTTACGATCTCTTGGATAATTGTTTATGGTGCAATAGTTTTTCTTCTTTTTCAAATTATCAATTTTTTTATTGCTCTCTATCTCGGCCTTTGGGTTTTAAATTTAATAATTGAGCTAACAGAGAGATTGTTTCTTCGATTTGGTAAAAGAATCGTTACTGTAGAGAAATAATCATTCTACAAATTTGATTTATACTGCTATATTTTTTTATACGGGAGATTAGCTCAGTCTGGCAGAGCACTTGCTCGACACGCAAGGGGTCACAAGTTCAAATCTTGTATCTCCCACAAATATGAACAAATCTTTTTTGATATTACTATCTTTGTTTATTTCATTTTGCTCTGTAGGTTCAGATGAAAGCACAACAATAAATTCAGATGATTCAACATCAGAAGCTTCTGAAATTACTAACAACCAGACAGTTAATAATATTGATGGAGATATCAAGTATTTTATCGCTTCAACTGTTTCTAATGAACATGAGGAAATGTTAAAAGAATGGGTCAAAAGAGCTGAACGGCTTTATTTTTCAAGATCTAGTGCAATTGTTGACAATCTTTATCCAATTTATATTGTTCAATTAGATCGAGATAACGCTCAATCAGCTTCCGAGCTAGAGGAAATTTTTTGTCAATTTCTAGAAGATGAACATAAGAAGCCACTTAGATGGGATGGCTATGACGCTAGTAGATGTGCTGATAATAAATGGTCTCAAGAGGAATATGAAAGAGATGGATTTTTTGTACAACCAAATGGTGATGTTGCTGGTTCAGCCATAATGAGTATTAGACAACGAGATGGATATTCATTATTTTTAAGCCGAACACATGACTTACCAGAACATGCCTCATCGATGGGTTTTGTTACCCTACACGAGATGTTCCACATATTTCAAAATTCACACATAACTTCTACAGATGATTACGACGAACAAAGAATCATCAATGGAAGAAAATCAGGTGATAATCCAGATCATGACGTACCTTGGTGGCATGAGGGTGTTACGGTATATTTCAGTTATATAGATTATGCTCGTGAGACAAACGATCCATCTTGGTTTAAAGATGAAATGGAATGTACATTGTTTTGTGAATATGATATGTATGGCAATAAAAGTAGATTGCAAGTTTACAAGGAATCTGGAATAAAATTAAATAATATAAGATATGATGAAAATCCAGAACCAGTAGATTCACAAATTGGTTATGAAGTAGGTGCATGGTTCGTTGCATATCTTGTTCAAGAACACGGTGAAGAAAAAGTTCTCAACATTTATTCTCTGCTTGATGAGTACGGATTTGAAGAAGCATTCATAATGCAATTTGGAAATGACTACAAATCATATCTTGTGGAATTTGATAAATTTTTAGATTTACCTAAAGAGAATATTTTAAATATCTTGCAGAGTAATTAATTATTTGTAATTTCTAGAACCTGATTACTAAGACTTTTTAAATTTTTATTTTGGTAATTCATCAACCAAACACAGATATATAAAATACCAACTAATAAAAACAATAAAGCATAACCTCTTCCAGGCCCTGTTCCAATGATTGGTGAAAGCAATTCTATGTTGTCTGGATAAAATGAAAACTCTAAATAATCTCCTAGAGGTCCAGCAATAAGTACACCAATTGGGCGTAACATTTGGGCAATGGTTCCACGAAGTGCTAATGCTCGACCTCTAATATTTTTGTCTGTTATAGCTAGCCATGCGCCTGAAGAAATTGTATATTGCACAGTTCCGCTTACGCCGCTAATTATTCCATATATGCAAAGAAGGAGGATACTTGGTCGAAGTGAGCCAAATATTAAACTAACACCACCTAACAGTCCACATTGTATAGCTAGCTTTAAGTTTCCCTGAAGGTGTTCTGAGTAACGTAGAGAAATAATTGAACCAATCAGAAATGCTAATCCTATGGTTGACTCAATTATTCCAAGACCTCTCGCATCTGAAAAAGTTAAAACCATTGGTGGTAAAAGAACAGTTGTAAAACCCCACAAAAAATTGGAAATGCTCAGAATAGAGACAAGTGTTAGTAATCCTTTTTGATTTTTTAACCATACATATGCTTCTTTTAAGTCAAAGTACACATTGTTGAAATTTAATTTATTGCTGTTTTCATTTTTTTCACTTTTGAAAAAAGAGATAGTTACAATCCCGAAAATACATGTAATAAGATCAACAAGAATTACTCCAGGCAGGCCGAAATACGAATAAATTAATGCTCCACCAATTGGCCCAAGCAAAACAGAAAATGCCTCAGCACTTTCGAACAATGCAGAGATTTTTGTAACATGTTGTTTTTTTACAACATCTCCAAGATAGGCACTCCAAGTTGTCCAATGAGCTATTTCAAATATCCCAAATGCTAACGCAAATGGAATGAGCATTATGAGTGTTAATTTATCGTTTATTGCAAAGTAGCCAATAAGACACATTAAAAATGCAATTATAAGATCAAAACTTATAATTAATTGTTTTCTTGGAAATCTATCAGCGAGAACACCTCCAAATGGTCCAGTGATAACTCCGACTATGCCTACCGTAAACAATATTGAAGATAATGCACTTGCTTTGCCTGTTGTTTCAAATATCCAGACACCAATCGCAAAAAANGACATTGCCGATCCTGTCCATGATAAAGTTTGACCAAACCAGAGAATATAAATTTTTTTACTCATGATAAGGTCCTTAAGCCTATTTAGTCAGCGTATTTCTCTGCACCCATAAAATGAATTGAGACATAATCCTCGTCTCCAACAACCCAGCTATCGTGTGGGGTATTTGACACATAAAATATATCTCCAGGACCAATTATCTTTGGCTCTTCATTTTCAAATGCAACTGTAGCATTTCCACTAATAACCATTCCTAAGTGTTCCGTCTCGCAAAACTCTGTTCCAGAAAGAGGGGAGACATCATCTGACCATTTCCACCCTTTATGATAAGTTGCCTTACCGATAGTCATATGTGGAAGATTTACTACTTCATATTTTCCTTTATCAAACTCTCTGACTTCATCAGGGTTTTCAAATCTTTTAATAATGTAATCATCCATCTGCTTATAATAATTCAATATGAATAAACAGACACGAAATATCATAAACGTTTCCTTAACTCTTATTGCAATATATCTTTACAGTTTTACTGCAAACAATATCGAAACAGAAATTCTTGGATTTAATTCTTTTAAATTCCTGATAAGCATTGCAGTGTTAATTCAGTTTTTAATCTTTTTACCTTCTTTTATATTTAAAACAGAAAAATTTTATGATCTTACAGGTAGTCTCACATACATATCAGTGACGAGTATTGCTTACTTTTCACTNGATAACCCCACNACAACTGATACGATTCTTTTTCTTTATGTTGTTATTTGGGCTGGAAGACTTGGAATATTCCTCTTTAGAAGAATTAATAAAGTTGGTAAAGATGTACGATTTGATAAAGCTAAAAAGAAATTCTTTTGGTTCTTGCAGTACTGGATGGGACAAGCTGCATGGGTTGTATTCACNGCAGGNGCATCTGTCTTNGCCATTNTNTCACCAGTAGAAACAGAGTTAGACATTATTGCATNTNTTGGAATATTTNTATGGTGGTCAGGGTTCTTAATTGAAGTTATNGCTGATTATCAAAAAAGAAAATTNAGAGAAACATCTGATCCAAAAACTGAGTTTATATCAAGTGGTCTCTGGGCAAGATCTCGACATCCAAACTATTTTGGGGAGATCACGCTTTGGATTGGTATGGCTGTATTATCTCTAAGTTCTTTATCTGGAATTGAGTATGTGACAGCTATTGTATCTCCAGTTTTTGTGTATTTACTCTTAAGAAAAGCAGAAGGTGTCCCTATGTTGGAGCGTATCGCTGAAGAGCGTTATGGTGATTTACCTGAATACCAACAGTACAAAGAAAACACCCCTGTATTAATGATGAAAATCTTTAAGTAAGTTTCTTAGTATTTAAATAACACTTAAGGTACTAATTCAGAAAATATGTAAAAATCTTTCTGATTGCTAGATCCATCTTCTTGATCAGTAGTTGAATTCCATGAAGGAGCTGTGATTGCCTGTCCAATAAACTCAACAAAACCTTTTTGATATGCGAAGTAAGCCCCTGGAACAATTCCACATGTAAATTGAGAATAATCAAAATAGTCTTCTACATCAACACTACTGTCACCGTTGTCATATTCACCGGTTAATGCAATGAGTGCAAACATGTAATCTTTGGCTAAATCATAATCACCCCACCAGGGATTAGCCCGAAACCTTACTTTTGTAGTGTTATTCCATTTTTTGCATTCTACGTCCAAAGAATATGTATTCGAACCATCAACATTTACGTAGTAACCATCAGGACAATCTATTGTATTAGAGGTGTTCTCGGTATAATAATCAGAATCTGAAAAACTAACATTAGTACCTGCTGTAAAACCTTTATGAGACTGCCATATAATTGATCCTCCATTAGGTACGGTGTAATTAGGACCGCTCACTGTTGCTCCGGCTGAAATAGTAGTTAAATCATTACTTGACCAAGTAGAACCGCCATTTGTAGAGTATCTGGTGACCACATATGCTGTTTCGCTTTCATTATTAGTAAAACTTAATGAGGAAATTCTTGTTCTAGAACCCTTACTACCAGCGCATGACGCCAAACTATGTGTGATGTCAATATCAGCTTGACAATCTAAGTTGAAATTTCTTGTAATAAATTCGGTATCATTCAATCCAGCTTGACTAGATGCTACTTTATACTGTCTTGAATTTGCACCATGAGTAGCAGTATAGGTACTAAAATTTCTAGTTTCACCTGGAGTTAACTGTGTGGGCGCAACCCCCATTGAGTTTTGATGCAAAATATAAATGGATTCACTTTCATTATTTGTGAAATAAGTTCCATATTGCCTAACTCCAGCGGTACTGTCATTGTAATAGCACGTTCCAGAATATGTTTCACCTGTTGTCATGTTTATGCTAGAAGGAAGAGTAGTTGTAGTAGTTGAAGTTGTTGCAGTAGGTGCTGGAGCTGGTGGTTCGGGAAGAGTTGTTGTGGTAGTTGTGGTAGTTGAAGTCGCATAAACGTCAATTATACAATATCCTAAATAGACACTTCCATCTCCTATGATCTCATTGTATTCATCAATAGGGTATGGTCCGAACTCATTACAATCACGGTCATAGACTATATACGTAGGCTCAGGAATAGTCGTAGAGGTAGTTGTAGAAGAAGTTGTTGTAGAAGAAGTTGTTGTAGTTGAAGTTGTTGTAGAAGAAGTTGTAGAAGAGGTAGTTGATGGTGGTATCGTATTGTTTGGTGTTATCGCATTCAAATCATCGGTAAAATTTAATCTTTCCTGTTTTTCAACAACACTTTTTTTTGTGCTATTAGGATTTATAAAAGCACATGGAATATCCTTTTCCCAAGCAAAAATCTCTGTTGTCTTTTCAAATGTGCCAACTTTGTTTCGATATGTAAATTCATATTCGAAGCTTGAAATTGCATTATTTTTGTTTTTAGCTACTTTTTGAATTCTAATTTTTAATTTATTATTCTTACCTCCTATTGATTTAAAATTTCCCCTTTTCCAGTCTTTCCAATTATTTCCATTAAATCTAAATCTTAATTTATACTCATACTCTTTAATATCACTGGTAAAAACTGCTTGATACTGAAATTTATTTTTACCTATGTTATTTCCTACAGTCATTGGTCTACAAAAAGAAGATTCCCTTACATTATCATCTGTTGGAATCTCATCTATTAATGATCCAAGAGTCGTTGTGGTAGTCGTTGTGGGGGCAAGAGTTGTCGAGGTCGTCGATGTGGGTGCAAGAGTCGTTGTGGTAGTCGTTGTGGGTGCAAGAGTCGTTGTGGTAGTCGTTGTAGGGGCAAGAGTTGTCGAGGTCGTCGATGTAGGTGGAAGAGTTGTCGAGGTCGTCGATGTAGGTGGAAGAGTTGTTGTGGTAGTTGTAGTTGTTGTGGGTGCAAGAGTCGTTGTGGGTGCAAGAGTCGTTGTGGTAGTCGATGTAGGTGGAATAGTTGTTGTAGTAGGTGCGGTAGGTGGAAGAGTTGAAGTAGGTGCAGTAGGTTTTGGATTAACAGAATATATAAAACCAGCATCAAAAGCATCCTGTTCATTTCGACAAGTTAATACTGTATTTGCGTTTCCTTCTGAATCGTAAAGCGTGTAAGGTTGAAAATTTTCATCGTTACATTCTGGAATTGTTGTAGAAGTTGTTGTGCTGGTAGTCATTGTTGTGCTGGTAGATGTTGTTGAAATTGATTTATTGGATAGTGGTAAGTTAACAGATTCAACTTCAATTATTTCATCATTCTCATCTGTTATTAGCAATAAAATATTCAGATCTTCCTCAAAACAGCACTCGACAACATTTCCAATACTTTCATCAATTTCAATAATTAATAATTCTGATTCAGATTCAACTAATACAGCACCTTCTTCAATTGATTCATAAATTTCCCAATCTATTGTTAATTCTCCAACTTCATCTACAGAAGCGTCTATTTCACCAGATACAACTGACTGGGGATAGATAATAAAAAATAATATTGTTATAAAAAAAATTAAAAGTAACGGTGTTAGGTATTTTTTAAAAAAGAATATTAACCTTCTTTTTCTAAAATATTTTATAATTTGTTTTACTTCATCATCATCTAAGTTTGACAAATGTGATTTAATTTGAATATTTAAATATTTAGCGGCATCAAGTATTTCTTTCGATTTCTTATTTAATTTTTTTGCTAACTCAAATACTTTCATATTTATTTGTTTCGTTAATAGATATTTGCAAGATATTATTCTAATATTTCAAGTACTTAAAAGACTATTTCAAATACAAAATGAATATGAATCAAAATATAATTCAGACTGAATACAAATCTTCCGTACCCATTAAAGGTACTTGTCACAAAGATTTCCAAAATGTAGCTGAAACATTTGCTATAAATTTTGATAAATATACCGAAATAGGCTCTTCATTATGTGTAATAGTTGATGGGGAAGTAACTGTAAATTTATTTGCTGGGCATACATCAAATCAGAAAAACGTTGAGTGGAATGAAAATACATTAGCTGTTGCTTTTTCATGCACAAAAGCTGCTGTTGCATTATGCGCTCATGTTTTAATTGATAAAGGACTTCTTAATTCTCAGGAAAAAGTAACTAAGTATTGGCCTGAATATGGCAAAAATGGAAAAGAAGATACAACAGTTGAGATGTTACTTAATCATTCTGCTGGATTACCAGCTCTTAAAACCAAAGTAAAAGATGATGGTTTTTTAGATTGGGACTACGTCGTTAATTTATTGGAAAATGAGGAACCATTTTGGACACCAGGAGAACAAACGGGATATCACATGATTACAACAGGATGGTTAATAGGAGAAATAATTAGAAGAATATCTGGTAAATCTCTAGGAAAATTTTTTAAAGATGAAATCAGCGATCCACTTAATCTTGATTACTGGATTGGATTACCTGAGAGTGAAGATCATAGAGTTGCTAAAGTAACCCCTTTTACTTCTAGTCCATCTGATAAACCAAGTAAATTTGCAGATGTTTTTAGAAATGACCTATCTTCTATGCAGAGATTATCACTTACAAACACCGGTGGTTATGACTACAATTCATCAGAAACTTATAGGTCTGAATTAGGGGGAGTTGGTGGTATTACAAATGCACGGTCACTAGCTGAAATGATGACACCACTAGCACAAAACAATGAAAGTATTATTTCTAAAGAAGGAGTTAAGCGTTTAAGTAAATCCAATATTAGATCAGATATTGATAGCATGCTTTTACTTCCAACAAACTTTTCTGAAGGATTTATGTTAAATATGGACAATAGAGGAAAATTTGAAGGTGAAGGTGGATCTTTTTTAATAGGTAATAATGCATTTGGCCATGTTGGCTTTGGTGGAAGTAGTGCAACATTTGCAGATCCTGATTGTAATTTAGCTTTTGGTTATCTTGTAAACAAATTAGGTGGTGAATATTTAATTAATGAAAGGGGACAAAGCCTAATTGATGAAGCATATAAATCATTAATCTAATTTTTCTATACCTACAGCAATATATTATTATTTAAACGGCTATCTATTTTGAGGAATTTAAATAGCTATTTAGATAAGGGGTTTCTCCAGGATGGGAACCCTCTTATCTTTCACTAGACAAACTCCCTAAAACCAACGACGATTTCAACTGTTAAAATTATCTATATGGAAGAGATTAAACCAGATAATAAAGACTTTAGAATTGCTGAACTACACGTTGAAGGCTTATCTAATCCACAGATTGCTCATGCATTAGGTATTAATAGATCTACTGTTTATAGAAGATTGCAAACCCCACAATGTAAAGCTGTTGTAAATGAAATACGAAATATTTACCATAATTCATTAATTGCGAGATTGCATAATCTAGCTGCAAAAGTAATCACTGCTTATGATAAAAAGGTCTTAGACGGTGATGTAACTGCTGGAGAGTTAAATGGATTTTTAAGAGTATTATCCAACTTATTTATAAAGGATCCCACTTTGTATGAATTTGAAAATCCAGAAATCGTTAGTTATGTACAATTTCAAAGAGACCTAGATGTTACACCTGTCGAGAGATTTAAGAATGGTGAGTATAATTAATACGGAATGAAAAAAGCATCTTTATTATGCTTTCTACTATTTCTTAGTTGTGGAGGAGCAGAAAGTGACACAATTGTTATTCAAGATTCCTCTGACGTTACAGTTCAAGATTCTTCAACTACTACTATCCAAGACACGACAACTTCTTCACTAGAAACTACCACAACTATTGAGGACACAACAACAACATCGATATATAAAAATAAATGCGACGATTGTGAATATGTATCTATCAATGAATTGATTTCAAACATTAATAATGTACCAAAATTTGCATGGAATGATTATCAAAGAATTTCAAATGAAAATATTAATTTTGAAAGTGAATCATTCGAAATCATATTAAATGTTGGTCCATCTACCAACTTATATTTTCAAGATAATGAAAAATATATTCAAAAGGGAATTAGTTTTTGGCAAAATTTTAATCTTCCAGAAAAGTATTACGGATTCTTTTATAACTATGCAGATCTTGATTGGGCTACAAGAGAGTTAACTACTACTGGTTTTGAAGGTGGAATGGCAAAAGCTCCATGTCGAGAGGGTATTTGTAGCGGTGCCAATTCTGGTATCTATCAAAGACCTCCTCATTTTGGAGTAGGTGTATTTGGTATTCATAGTGCAGATTCAATAGATGCTTATAGATACGGTCCATTACATATTCATGAAATAACACATTCAGTTGTTGCATCTCAATGGATTGGTAATGCTAGAAATCCTCAACAAAGTGCAAACGATGCGTCTCCTTGTTGGTTAAATGAAGGAATTGCTCATGCAGCTGGATTATCTCTCGGAGTTGATACATATGATGAATATTTAGATATAAGATCATCTCAAGTTACTGTTAGACACATACAAGCTCCATTTAATGATTATTCAGCTTCTTCAATTTTTGATTATTACAACAAAAGTATTCCTGGTCTTTGTATTAAAAATCCTGATTATGTTCTGGGATATTCAATTGGTTACCTAACCGTTGAAGCTATGAATGCAATGTCTGGTGCTGATTCTGCGATGCATATGTATTCTGTAATGGCATCAGGTATAAATTTTGAGGAAGCTTTTGAGATTACTTACGATATATCTTGGAATGATGCTAAACCTATTTTTGCCGAATATGTAAGCATGGTTATTGCAAGTCTTTTTAATTCATAATTTTTTATTAATTTAAATCTCAGTTTATATATTTAAAGTGTATTATTTGATTAGGTAATAAGCCTGTTACCTCAAAAAAGAGTTCAGGAAACTGGACTCTTTTTTACGTATTGAGACTATTTTTTTAGCTTAGCCCACCTTTATATCTTTTAGATATTGGATTCATGGGCGCAAGATTTTCCATTAAATCATCTGATACATCACCAAGAACTGTCATTTTTTCAATATTTGCTATCTCTCGAAATTTTAAATTAACTGGTGTTCCCATTACTTTTCCAGCTAAACCTTGAAAATATTCTGATTTCTCAAAAACCTCAACCAAAGTTCCAGTGTTGGAATCTTCATCAAGAAACCATTCAAACTTAATCAAACCTTCAGGATCGACACTATCAATAAACTGGCATTGTTCATTCAATATGAAATCTGTAAACATGTCTCTGTCATCGAATGACACATCAATAATTACTGTTATGTTTCCACTGTTATTATGTAATTGCATTTTTCTCCTTTTATTTCTCTTTAATTATAGAACTTGCTGTATCAACCCTAATGTCATGTGAAGCTTTCCAACTTTCTCCAGTATTAACAATTGCTGATATAGGTCCATAGCTATTTTGCAAATCGTTAAGTTGATTTACTTTATGACCTCTCTTAATTAGATCATTAATAATTTTTTCATCTATNCCAGGTTCAATATTTANTTCAGATACTGATTCTTTTCCGAATTCATCAATATTCCATCTAGGAGAGATCATTGCATGTTCTAAATTTTCATTTTTAAGTATTTTTAAAATGAAATGGCTTAATAGTTGTGGTTGATACCTTCCACCTCTTGTACCTATGACCATATCAAGATTTCCATCTACACTCCACATAGTTGGGGATAATGTATGAAGTGGTTTTCTTCCTGGCTTTAATGAGTTTGGATGATTCTGTATTAGATTAAATCCTGCCCCTCTATTGTGTAAAAAGAATCCTAAATCATCAACACCAATAGTGCTACCAATCCCATGAAAATTAGATTGAATTAGTGAGACTGCATTCCCATCATTATCTTTAGTNCACATGTATGCCGTTCCACCACCTAGTTCTTTTGGTTGNNCAAATACTGAGGTCGTATCTTTATTNATCAGNTTTGAAAGANTNTNAAGATATTCAAGATTAAGNCCATTAAATTGNTCTATATTTTCACCATAATCATACGTCAGGTCATCTCGCTCAGATGCAATTGCTCTATATGATTCAACAAGTGTATGAAAGTCAATANTATCTGATCCATCATCTAGGAGCTCATAAATTTTTAATGTTCCAAGTGTTAGATAACTTTGTGTATGAGGGGGAGTAACCCAGCCTGTTTTGCCGTAGATATCTATCGATAAAGGTTCAATCCACTTTGATCTAAAAGATCTCAAATCGTCTTCTGTAATTATATTATTAAGCGTTTCCGAAATTTTCTTTGCAACTGTTCTTGTATAAAAATATTCAGGGCCATCGATACTTAAACGTTTTAAAGTTTTACCAAGTAAGCTTCTTTTTATAATTTCTCCTATTTTTGGTGTTTGACCATCAGGAAATAATTCCATTCCTGACTCCTGTTTAATTAATGTATCTTTATGTAATGAAAGAGAATGATGAAGTTCTGTTGAAACTTTGAAACCTTCATCACATATATTAATTGCAGGTCTAAAAATTTCATCAATACTTAATTTCCCAAATTGTTCGTGAATGTCAAACCAGCCTTTTACAGCTCCTGGAACAGTTACCGACATTGGGTGATTTAAAGGAATACTTTCTTGAGAAGATAGTTGTGAGATATCTACATTTGACCCAGCATATCCTGAAGAATCTAAACAATAAGGAGTGTTCTCACCATTAATCCAAATTAGTGAAAATAAATCACCACCTATCCCACAGGTCTCAGGAGCTACAACACCTTGGACGATATTGGTAGTGATTGCTGCATCAACAGCGTTCCCACCATTTTGAAGTATTTCTATTCCTGCATTAGTTGAAAGATAATGTGGAGAAACTACGATATTAGACATTAGTTAAAGTATCTATAAAATGCTAAAAATATAAATGAGCCCCAAATTATTTTCTCAAATCTATTTGAAATCCATAGTTTTCCGTATGATCTGTGAAATCCAAATATTATAAAAAATTTTTTAAGAACTGGACTTATTTTTTTCATAACTACATTTTAGATTCATGGTATCTAGACGTTCAAATTTTAAACGTAAATCATAGTGATAACATATGTGTATGAAGATTTACTTACAGGCAAGAGGTAGCTATCAAACATTACTGGATCTATCAACATGGTGCGAAAGTAATAACATAGAACGTATCGGATTACCAGATCATTACATCGTTGGTAAGCAACGAAAAGATAAAGATGAACCAGCACAAGCATTAGATTTATTAACCGCAATAGCTGGCTTAGTACGTGATACAGAATCAATGATATATTCCGTTTTAGTTTCTCCTATTACATTCAGACATCCAAGTGTTCTTCTCAAGATGGCTACAACTATAAATGAAATGGCAAAAAAAAGATTTAGATTAGGCGTTGGTACTGGATGGTTAGAAATCGAACACGAAGTATTTGGTATCAATTTTCCTGATCTTAAAACAAGGTTTGAAATGTTAGACGAGGCACTTGAGTACATTACTCAAGGCATGTACGGAGAAAATAATGGGATGAATGGTAAATATTATCAACTGGACAGTGTTCCAATACTTCCAAGCGCTAAGGGGGAAGTCCCAATAATAATTGGTGGTGGTGGAAAGAAGAAGACCCCAACTCTTGCTGGTAAATATGCTGATGAATTTAATATTTACGCAGGACCCAAAGATGTATTAAAAAACAGTATTGCTCTTTTTTATGATGTTGCTACCCAGAATAATAGGACTGTAGAAAAACTTGAAGTCTCCACTGCATGTCCACCTGTTGTTGGATTTACAAAAGACGAAGTTGATCAATCTTTAATTGATGCTGCTAAATCTCTTATTCAGCCTAAAGATGAAATTGCTAAAAATTGGAAAGATAGAAGTTATTTATACGGGACTCCGGAAGAAATAGCTGAAACAATTGGTATGTGGAAGGATGCTGGTATTCAATCTGTCTATCTACAGCTGCTTGATCTAGATAAATATAAAAGAGAGAACGATATCGAAGTTATCAGAAAAGCTGTTGAACTAGCTAGTTAAGATTCTAAGAGATAACAANATTGATACNACAACNAGTATCGGTCTAATTAATTTATCACCAATNTTTATTGCAGATTTNGAACCTAAATAAGCACCACTTATTCCACCTACGGCCATAATTAATCCAAGTTCCCAGATNACGTAACCTTGAANNGCAAAGATGATAAATGCTGCAAAGTTAGAAGCAAAGTTCAATAATTTNGANGTNGCTGTTGANTCAAGTAAAGTTTGATTTTTAAANACTAGAAATAACATNACAAAAAATGAGCCTGTTCCCGGNCCAAAAAAACCATCATAAAAACCAATAAGAAAAATNAATGGTGTTAATAAAATTATATAATTACTTAAGTCTGTTTTGACCTGTCTATTAAGGACAAAAAATATAGCAACTGATATTAATANGATTGGAATNAATGTTCTTAATATGTCATCTGAAAGCCTACTAACCATTAACGTTCCAGCTGATGATCCAATAAAAGACAATATAAAATATTTATTNTTATTTATATCTGTNAGATATCCATTAANGNANTAATTTCTTGATGATGTAAANGTACTAAATGANGATTGAAATTTATTTGTACCCAACACNGTCAATGGATTTATTCCTACCAANAACATNGATGGNGTAGTTAATANNCCACCNCCGCCNGCNATTGAGTCTATNAANGAAGCAAGAATTGAAACCCCAAAGAGAAATAAATATACCGTATTAGTGTCTTGNGTAATGTCCATAAAAAAANTTTTGAAATCGTTCTTGTTTATTTGATAATACAACTAGATTTTTAATAATGTTGACAATAGTTTCAGAAAGAATAGCNCANGGATTNCTNTCAGGTATAGGTGTTGGNGCACTTTTNTACTTNTATCCTGTCATGAAACATATTTTTAATGATAAATATCGAAGAACATTTAAAATATCTGAATTTGGTGAAGAACTATTCAAAATTGAAACTATTAAATATCTAAGAAAAGGACTTATATATGGATTTCTTTACGGTGCAATTGTAGGTACCGTAATTGGTCCATTTGGTGCTGTCTTAGGTATTTAGTGAAATACAAACCCCCTAAGTACATTCTTTTTTATGTTTATATCTTTTTTCTTTTGTACACATTTTTATTCATTAGGCCACAACAGTCAGAACGTGTTCAACTTGGAGTTTATGAGTTGGAAAAATACAATGAGACGAAAGTTAATTTAAATATTTTTAATATTCGTGAATTAGAAATAGAAATTATTGATACCTATACAACTCCAGATGACAAGTTATGTAAATTTGAAGAAATATATATATTTGGCTCACTTCCTTCATTTAATAGGTTTGTTCGTTTAAGAATTCAAGATGTTGATGTGAGTAGTGGTTTAAAGGTCACAAACGAAATAGAAAGTGAAAATTACTCTCGAGTTGATTATCAAGATCCAATAAGTGTCATTTCCAAGACCTTTACGTGTATAAATGAATCTATATATATTGAATTTGAAGAAAATATAGACATTGAATATTTGAGAATTATTCAAGACGATAGCGATACTTACAGAAGCGTTAAATTGATAAATATAGACGCGTACTCATAACATTTTTTCTAATATTTAATTATGGATTATTTTTTATCAATTGATCAAGGAACAACTAGTACACGGTGTATCTTGTTNGATCAAGATGGTGGCATAAAGTCAACTCATCAAGTTGAATTTAAACAGATCTTTCCAGACAATAAATCAGTTGAACACGATGCTAATGAGATATTAGAAACAGTAAAAACTTGTATTCAATATGTCACAAAAGATGTAGAGATAGAGAGTATTAAAAGTATTGGTATAACAAATCAAAGAGAAACTACTGTTGCTTGGAGTAAATCTACTGGGAAACCTTTTTATAACGCTATCGTTTGGCAAGATACAAGAACACAGGATATCTGTGATGAATTAATTGCTGATGAGAGTCTTTCAAGTCTTTTTGAAAAAACCGGACTTCCTGTTGCTACTTATTTTTCTTTATCTAAGATTTTATGGCTTATACGCAATGTTCCTGATATTAAAAAGTCTTTAGAAGATGATGTTTGTTTTGGAACGATTGATAGTTGGTTNATTTATAATTTAACCGGAAATTTCTATACTGATGTAACAAACGCATCCAGAACTCTTCTATATGACTTATATGATATGGAATGGTGCAGTGATCTACTAGAAAAATTAGATATACCTATCAACTCTTTACCACAGGTAAAACCATCTTTCTCAAACTTTGGAGAGATGAAGGAGATAATACCTGGTGTTCCTGTTACTGCCATTTTAGGAGATCAACAAGCTGCATTATTTGGACAAAACTGTATTAACAAAGGTGATGTTAAAAATACATATGGTACGGGTTGTTTTGCACTCACAAACACAGGAAAAGAAATTGTTAAATCAAACAATGGATTGTTAACAACTATTGCTTATCAAAAAGAAGGAGAAGATCCAATGTTTGCTTTGGAAGGTTCAGT
>FUFK010041481.1_pt1 | contig 18098 bp, 19 predicted proteins | sample 1021851 | NCBI WGS metagenome assembly FUFK01 (sample SAMEA51879418, study PRJEB19060) | metagenome
TATTTATTTCTTCGGAAGCGCACTTCGACAGGCTCAGTGCAACAACTTGTTTCAGATTTTCTGCTGTCTAAGTTTGTATTATTGTACCGGTAATTAGTCATATCTTCTAAAGACCGCACTTCGACAGGCTCAGTGCAGCAACGAAATGCGACGTNTGTTGAATCTGATTATTATGCTGGAGGATTGTGAATAATTTGATGTTACTTAAATGTATCATTTCTTCTGAAGCCCACACTTCGACAGGTTCAGTGCAGCAACGAAATGCGACGTATGTTGAATCTGATTATTATGCTGGAGGATTGTGAATAATTTGGTGTTATTTAAATCTATCATTTCTTCTGGAGGCCACGCTTTGACAGGCTCAGTGCAGCAACTTGTTATACATTTTCTGATATTTAAATTTGTTCTGTTGTATTGGTAATGCTTTTAAAGATTGTTTTTCCGAAATTATCTAATGATACTTCTGAAATGCTGTCTCATTTAATTTATCAATTTCACTTGAAGGCTGCCCTTAGACATGCCAAGTACAACAAAGAGATGACCGTCGCTTAAAAATAAATGCTATATTGGAGAATGTAGATAAGTATACGGCTGTTTAGATATGGTTATTTCTTCTGATGGCCGCACTACGACAGGCTCAGTACAGCAGGTTGTGACAAGAATTTTATTATACAAAACGAATATTAATTCAATGCTATGAAAAAAATGAGCTTCCCAAGATCTATTCTGTATAGCTTCCTAGGAGGAGTAGGATTGATCTACACATTTCGTGAAATTCAATTTTATGATACTGCATATATCATTCAGTTTTTGATTTGTAGTGCATTGTTCGTTTTAGGGGTCTCATTTCAGGTAAAATANTGGNCAAAATGATAGTCAAACTCTTTAATTTCCATGAATATTAGAAAAAAAGTTTAAGGCTTCCTTCAAAGCTTTTGATAATAGCTAACTTTGGAATACAAACCGCTATTATGAACATTTCAGTAGAACTTACCCTAACCCCAATTCAGGATGATTACGAACCGGCGATCATCAATTTTATCAAAAAAATGCGTGATTCCGGACTCACCGTAAAGGAAAACCCTCTAAGTACTCAGGTTTACGGTGATTATGATGAGGTAATGGGTCTGCTCAATAAAGAGATCAAAAATGCCTTTGAAGCGATNGACCGCGGACTCATGTACGTGAAAATTGTAAAATCTGATCGCTCCGACTATGCAGCCGATTTTTGATTACCTGTTTAGTCAGTATTCAGAATATCCTACGCTTTTTATAATTCTGGAGATCATCGCTGTGATCTTTGGTTTTCTTTCCGTCTGGTATTTCCAAGCAAAATAATATCCTCGTTTATCCAACTGGTATTATAAGCACGATGATCTTTGTGTACTTNCTGTGGCAATGGGAATTGCTTGGGGATATGATGATCAATGCCTATTACTTTTCCATGAGCATNTATGGCTGGTATGTATGGACGAGGAAAGTAGATGATGACCACTTTACGCCAATTACTTCTACCACCAGAAAAGAAAAAATACTTTCGGTAGTAATTTTCACAGGAACACTGCTCTTTGTATTTGGTATTTATGAATGGTTCGATAAATGGAATAACTGGACCGCTTATGTAGATACGGTCACTACCGCGATATTCTTTGTNGGAATGTGGCTTATGGCGAGAAAGAAGATTGAAAACTGGATCTACTGGATCATTGGTGATATAATTTCTGTGCCNCTATATTTTTATAAAGGCCTNACTTTAACCAGCTTACAATATCTTTTATTTACCATAATTGCCATTTACGGTTATCTAGCATGGAAGAAAAACTTGCGCAACGACCTTCGTCCTGCCTGAAAATAGTCTTGTTCGGCCCTGAATCTACCGGGAAAACAACGCTGTCAGAAGATCTTTCCAAATACTATTCTGAACCCCTGGTGCCAGAATTTATGCGGAAATACCTTCAGAAGGTATGGGATCTCGAACAAAGAATTTGCGAGCCTCAGGATATCTTGCCTATCGCAAGAGGACAGATGCAATTGGAAAATGAGAAGTCAGGACAGGCAGACAGGCTTTTAATATGTGATACCGATCTGCTGGAGATAAAGGTCTATTCTGAAGCTTACTATGATAATTTCGTTGACCCACAACTTCTTAAACATGCGTTAAACAACGAATACGCTCTCTATTTTTTAACGTATATTGATGTTCCGTGGACGCCAGATGATCTAAGGGATAAACCTCACGACCGTGAGAGAATGTTTCAGAGATTTCAGCAAACGCTCGATGAATATCAAAAACCTTATATGATTCTGAAAGGTGATCGGCAAACCCGATTAAATTCCGCAGTTAAAAAAATTGACCAACTATTAAAAACTCATAACCAGTGAATTTTAGCGAAAAAGATATCCTTCAAATCAAGGAAAAAGGTATAAGTAAAGATGAAGTAGAAGACCAGATCGCCATTTTCAAACGAGGCAACCTGAAAGTAAATATTACCGAAGCTGCTACAGTAGGAAAAGGAATTAGCAGGATTGAAGCTGCTGAAAAACATGAATTGATAGATTTCTACAATTCAGAAAAATCTAAATACAGTATTCTTAAGTTCGTGCCGGCATCTGGTGCAGCTTCCAGAATGTTCAAGGCNTTGCATAACTTTTCCGAAGAGTTCGATCCGGAAAATGATGAGTTNAGAGAATATCTTGATAAAAAAGGTGATGCAGATCTTCAAAGATTCTTTAANCATGTAGATAAATTGCCTTTCTATAAACATGCGGTGAACAAAGCGANAAAGAGCCATCCAGACTATGAGAATCTTTCCCACGATCATCAGCATTCCATNCTGGTACANACGATTCTCGATTCAGATGGGCTCTATCTCAGTGATTTACCAAAAGGCCTGGTTCCATTTCATAAATACGACACTCATATTTCCACGGCTTTTGAAGAACATTTATTCGAAGCCGCAAAATATATTGCTGTAGATGGAGTTGCCAGACTTCATTTTACGGTAGCTGAAGGAGATCGCGAGAAGTTTGAAGCTGAATGGAATGATGTTGGAGAACGTGTAGAGAAGGCTACAGGGGTAAAATTCGAGATCCATTATTCTTACCAGGATCCAAAAACAGATACTATTGCGGTCACTGGCGGATTTGAGCCATTTAGAACTAAGGAGGATACCTTATTCTTTAGACCCGGAGGACATGGCGCGCTCATCGAAAATATGAATCAGTTAGATGCAGATATCGTATTTGTAAAGAATATCGATAATGTGGTTACTGAAGATAAAGTTCAACAGGTGGCCGATCATAAGAAATTACTGGGAGGAAAACTGTTGAAGGTTCAGACTAAAGTATATGAGTACCTTGAAANCCTGGACAANGGAAATGTATCTCATGAAAAACTGGATGAGATCCAGACATTTCTGAATGATGAATTATTCGTAAAATCTGGTAGTGACGGCGATATGTTCGTGGAAAACCTGAAACACAAACTTCGTAGACCATTGCGTGTTTGCGGGATGGTTAAGAATGAAGGCGANCCAGGCGGAGGTCCTTTCCTTGTNAAAGANAGCGACGGGAATACNTCTCTACAAATAATTGAAGGAGCACAGATCGATAATAACAATCCTGAACAGGCTAAAACAGCGCGTGAAGCTACACATTTTAATCCGGTGGATATTGTTTGCGGACTCAAAGACCACAAGGGAGAAGCTTATGATCTTAATGAGTATGTAGATGAAGACATGAGTTTTATTGCAGATAAAACAAAAGACGGTAAGGAGTTGAAAGCTTTGGAGAGACCTGGTTTATGGAATGGTGGAATGGCACGCTGGAATACGATTTTTGTAGAAGTTCCTGTGGAAACCTTTAATCCTGTGAAAACCGTATCAGATCTGCTGAAGGATTCTCATCAACCAGCTTAATGGATCAACATCAAATTGAAACAGAACTTGAGTTTAAAGCTGTAAGAAGTTCTGGTCCTGGTGGGCAACATGCTAATAAGACATCTACAAAAGTGGAACTTGGTTTTCATGTTGAGAATTCCAACGGACTTTCAGAAGCCGAAAAAGGCAGAATCCGAAGGAAGCTTGAAAACAGGATCAACCGCGAGGGATTTTTGAAGATGTCGAGTGAAGATTCCCGGAGTCAGCATTCCAATCGCGAGATCGTCATTCACAATTTTCTGGAATTGATAAAATCGGCACTTAAAAGACAGAAACCTCGAAAGAAGACAAAACCAACCCGGGCGTCAAAACTGAAAAGATTGCACTCTAAAAAGAAAAGATCAGAGATCAAGGCAAATAGAAAAGATCCTTTGAAGTAAATGTGGGTATTAAATCCTCAGTTGTTCTGTAGATTCCACGTAATTTCTTGAAATGGCATTGAACTTAAATTTGTCTATTAATTTTTTATCTCACTGGTATGGTGGGCTTTAAGGTGGCTAAAGGGAGTTTTTAAGTTTTGGTATAATTATTACTATTAAGTAAATAGGTTAGTATTGGGAACAAAATGAGTTACACTTAATTTATTTTGTTTTATAATTTAGATTTTCGGATTGAAAGGGCTCCCTCGGGAGCCCTTTCTGTATTTAAGTACTTCTAAAAAAATGACTCTGATTTTCTACACTCATATCCTAAAAATCACAGAATATCTACATAAATAAGTGTGAAATAAAATTAAGCAATTCATCCAATCTGTTAGTTATCAGGTGCTTCCGTAGAATTGNTCCAATTTGGTATGATTTTGACTCTATTCTTTACATAACCACAAAACAATCATTATGAAAAAGTTTATTTTAAGTACAGCAACCATTGCAGCNTTATTTTTTACTACAGGAAANCTNCACGCACAGGATGAAGAGATAGAAGTGGAGACCGAAGTGGAAATGGAACAGGAAACTGCAGAATTTGAATCTATCGATGTGATCTCATTACCACAGAATATTAAAGATGCANTTTTGACCGACTACAATGGTGCAGTAGCTAGTGAAGCNTGGGTNATGACCAAANATGATGAAANCAAGGTTTATAAATTGAACCTTGATGTAAAAGGTGAGCAAGAGCAAGTTTTTATAGATTCTGATGGAAACTGGCTTAAAGAAGAAGATACTGAAAAATAGAACTTGTCTGATCAATGAGAACCCAACTCAAGGCATATTGGATCCAATATGGAGTTTGAAAACTTTTAATTTATAGAAATGGTAGCAGCCNAGCTGCAACAACCATAACAACTAACACCAGATCCATTTCTCTAAATTTAAAGTTCATGACGCAGATCTGATCAAATGGAAACCAGTTACTTGCAAAAATTTAAATTTTGCAGGCTACCTAAGGAGGCTTTTTTAAAGCCTCTTTTTTTATGCTTTCTTTTAAAACCATATGAGTTAAAGATTCTTACCTTTGCAGCTCACTAAAGCTATTNTATGTCTNAAGTTCTGGTCGTTGAAGACGATGTTGCCTTCGGTACTATGCTCAAAACCTTTTTAGAGAAAAGGGAGTATAAAGTCGAGCTGGTATTTTCTGCAGCAGAAGCATTCAATAAGATTGAAAAAAGCAACTTTGAACTTGTACTTACAGATGTTCGTCTNCCAGATCATGATGGCCTTGAGATCCTGAAAAGGGTTAAAGCTAAGGANATTGCTACCCAGGTGATCGTAATGACGAGTTATGCTGAAATTAGCATGGCCGTAAATGCAATGAAAGAAGGTGCATTCGACTATGTATCCAAGCCATTTCGACCTGAATCTATATTACAAACCATAGAAAATGCCTTGCGTACTAAGGTGGTAGCACCAAAAGAAGTTGCCGCGAAACCTGCAAAAAAAGCCAGCAAATCCAGTTCAACAACACAAAGACTTGATCTTGTAGAGGGCGTTAGTGAACCTTCCCGAAGACTTGCCGATTATGTGGAACTGGTATCCCCAACAAATATGTCGGTTTTGATCACCGGTGAAAGTGGTACGGGAAAAGAGCNGGTGGCAAAAAGCATCCATCTGGAAAGTAAAAGACGTGATGCGCCNTTTATCGCCGTAGATTGTGGAGCNATCCCNAAAGAGATAGCTTCCAGNGAGTTCTTTGGTCATATCAAAGGTTCNTTNACTGGNGCNATAAACGATAAAACNGGTCACTTTGAAGCCGCTAATGGCGGAACANTGTTTCTTGATGAAATTGGAAATCTNAGTTANGAACTTCAGGTACAGTTATTACGTGCGCTTCAGGAAAGACGTGTGAAGCCTGTTGGTAGTAATAACGAGATAGAAGTAGATATTCGTGTGGTAACAGCAACCAATGAAGATCTATCGAATGCAGTAAAAGATGGTGATTTTCGTGAAGATCTTTACCATAGACTTAATGAGTTTTCTATAAAAATTCCTGCACTTCGCGAGCGTAAAGAGGATTTGATGTTGTTTGCGAACCATTTTCTTGATGAGGCGAACAAGGACCTGGAGAAAAATGTGCTTGGCTTTACAGATAAGGCAATAGATGCATTTAAGAATTATAACTGGCCTGGTAACCTTCGTGAACTTCGGAATATGGTAAAAAGAGCAGTATTGCTCACCCAGGAAAATCTAATTCCACTAAAAGTTTTACCTCATGAGATCGCAACTTCCAGTCGTTCTACGGAAAATGATTACGGCTTGTTTAAGAATAAGAATGAAGAACAACTAATTCTCGACGCTCTTGAGAAAACCGACGGTAATAAAAGTAAAGCCGCCAGAATGCTTTCTATAGATAGAAAGACACTTTATAATAAGCTGAAGCAGTACGGTATCAAGCTTTAATTTTCGCTTCGATATCGTTTAATAGCTGTTCAAGCTTTACCTCAAGACTTACGAACTCAGTTTCATTTATATTTTTCCTTTCTTCAAGCTTTAGTAAATCTGGCGTGATAGTATGTGCCTGCATTTGTCTAAGCATGGGTAGCATTCTATGAGCAGTTTTGCCCAATTCATCTTCGTTTCGACTTTCCCATGCCGATTTCAACTGTTCCATACTTTCTTTGGTTCCCTCGATAAAGGCCCGAAGTATTTCTTTAAATGCATCATCATCTTTACCAGCAAATTCATAAATCTCAGTAAGATCATAAAGTCCTGTTTGTAGGTCTCTAGATTCGCCTTGCTCATTACTGGAAATTGTTTCAATATGTTCCAGATCGAGCACTTCAGCAATGGTATCTTTTAAATTTGCAGATTTATAGGGTTTAAGTAATTTTTCATCGAAACCGGCATCCATATAGACTTGTTTCTCAAGATCTGTACGACCCGATAAAGCGATAACGGGCAAATGCATGATCTCATCGGTACCGCGAATAGTCTTAATTAGTTCAAAACCATCCAGCACTGGCATTTGAATATCGGTGAGAATAAGATCATAATCTTTCTGGCTGATCTTTTCCAACGCGATCTTACCATTTGCCGCCGTGTCAATTTCGAAACCCATAGATCTGGATAGTTCTACAGTAAGGGATAATTGCCCAGGTTCGTCATCTACTACCAGCGCCTTTAGTCCAGAAGCAGCATAATTCTTCTCGATTATTTGATCTGAAGATTTCTTACCAGAAAGCTGATATTTCTCCACAGGAATTTCAATGATAAATTCACTTCCCATCCCGGGTTCACTTTCCACCCTGATGTCACCTTCTAATANATGCGCCAGTCTCTTCGTGATGGCAAGNCCAAGACCAGTACCGCCAAACTTCTTCTCAATGCTGTTATCTTCCTGGGAGAATTCCTCGAAAATACTATCCTGTTTCTCTTTTGAGATCCCTATGCCGGAATCCTTGACTCNTAATTCGAGAATTTCTTTGTTCTTCTTCGGTTTTACAAGATTTGCAGAGATGACAATGCTTCCTTCTTCCGTAAATTTCCAGGCATTTGAAATTAAGTTTGCCAGGATTTGTTTAATTCTGAAAGGATCACTAACCAGCTGCATTTGTGCTTCAGGAGCAACTACAATTTCAATGGTTACATTTTTGGTCCTTTCCGCTGGAATAATATTATTTACGGTATCCTCGATCAATTTGCCAGGGTGAAAAGCTAGTTTTTCTATTAGCATTTTTCCCGCTTCAAGCTTGGANAGATCCAGCAAATCATTGACCAGTCTCAGGATAAATTCTGAAGATTTTTTGATCTGCTTTAAATAATAAGCCTGCTTTTCATCAAGNTCGGTTTTCTNTATAAGATCTGTATATCCCATCACGGTTGTCAATGGACTACGCAAATCATGAGTGATCGCCGCCATGAACTGCTCTCTGCTCGCCAGTAGTGTTTCTGCGAAGTTTTTGGCTTCTTCCAGTTGTACCCTGTATCGCTGACTTCTGGTAATATCCCCAATAATATTAATGATAAAATAAAGTATGATCAGGATGATGATACAACTCCCTATCAGGATGATCGTGGAAGTTTTGTCCAGCATATTCTGAAAAGTCTCTGCACGTTCCAAGGAATTTTCCCGCTCCGTTTTCTCTAAATTAGATAGCAATTCCTGTAATTGCTGATTCAGAATCATATCATTATTAAGCAACTCATTTTCCTTCTGAACAACCTCATTTTGAAACTGTCGGTTAGCGAATTCAAGGTCGGTTAGTACTCTCTTTACAGATCTAACCAGAGAATCCAAACGTTGAGTAGTAATATTTTCGGCATTATCTTCTCTTGAATATTCCAGCCACTTNACCANCACATCCTTTTGATAAGATTTTAAATTCCTGAATCTATTCTCGTAATTGTAATCCNTGAAAGACTGGTCGATATTCCGAAGCTCCCCAAGAGCTTTCCGGTAATAATTGGTATTCCTGTCGGTATCTCGCAANGCAACCAGNTCCTTCAGGTTTTCTGTCTTTTGTTCCAGAAGTTGGTAGATACTATCTGCTTCGTCTTCAAAATCAAGTTGAGTATAACTGGTCTCCAGTTCATTGATCTTGAATTTTATACTATCAATTTGAGAATTGTAAAGTTTTAGCTCTTCCTCATTCCCGGTTTGTATCAAACGCCNGCTTGTATTTTCAGATTCNTTGAGGTTGGTGGAAATCTCAGATACCAGAATGAGCTGCTGTGTATTTTCAGTATTCGTCTGGGCNATTTCAGAATAGGTNAGCACCTGGTTATAAATATACCAGACGGCAAGCCCGGCGAGAATGGAAACAATCACATATCCTGCAACAACCTTTACTGTTAAAGAGCGTTTCGTATTTAGCATAATATTCCTGTGTGCTTAAAAATCTTTATTCCCAATTTTCCTCAAATGTATTGCATTTCTAAAAAAGCATATTACATTTGCGGCATAATCTCATAAGGGGTGCCTTCACGGGCTGAGATCATACCCAATGAACCTGGGCAGGTAATGCTGCCAAGGGATACGCACGAAAGTGCGGTGTATGTACTCCTGTTATTGCCATACTGGTGATCTCAGGATTTTTTATTTTATAACTAAATCAGGAAAGAATAATTGCCCCTTTTATTCGTAGAAAATTTTGCGAATGAAACATTTATTATCTTTTGTGGCGCTGCTGGCAATTTCTCTTCAGGCCTATGCACAGGATTACAAACTCAGTGGTATCGTAACTGAAAATGGAAATCCTATCGATGGAGCTTCAGTTTATCTACAAAGTACAGGTTCTGGAACTTTAACCAACGAAAAAGGTTATTACGAGCTCGAACTTTCAGAAGGAAATTATACGCTTATCTTTTCCTTCGGAAATCAAAGAAGTAGAACTGTAAATCTAACCGAAGACACGACCTTAAATATTAATCTTGCCGGAGCGCAGGAATCTCTGGATGAAGTATTTCTATCCTCTGTAAGGGTAACCGATGAATCTCCAATTACCTATAGCAATCTAAGCAACGAAGAAATTGCCGACAGGAATCTTGGTCAGGATATCCCGGTACTTATGAGCTATATGCCCAATGTGGTTACTACAACCGATGCCGGGAACGGTGTTGGGTATACGGGAATTCGCGTTCGTGGTAGTGATGCAACCAGGGTGAATGTGACCATCAACGGCGTGCCTTATAATGATTCTGAAAGTCAGGGTACTTTCTGGGTGAACCTGGGAGATTTTGCTTCTTCCGTAGAAAACCTACAGCTACAGCGTGGTGTGGGAACATCAACCAATGGTGCCGGAGCCTTTGGTGCGAGTCTTAACATCCTTACAGACGCTTATAAAGAAGAAGCTCAGGGTGAGATCGCGAACAGTATAGGGTCTTACAATACTTTTAAGCATACCGTTAAATTTAGCACTGGTCTTATTAATGATCATTTCAGTTTTACAGGACGTGCTTCAAAAATTAGAAGTGATGGTTATATAGACCGGGCAAGTAGTGATCTAAAATCATACTTTCTACAGGGATCTTTCGTAGATGATAATACACTTATTAAAGCACTTACTTTTGGTGGTAGCGAAAGAACATATCAGGCCTGGTATGGTATCGATGCTGAAACACTTGAAAATGATCGGACTTTCAATCCGGCAGGAATCTATACCGATGAGGATGGAAATACGAAATTCTATGAGGGGCAGACAGATAATTATAAACAGGATCATTACCAGTTNNTATGGAACCAGGATTTTGGGTTGAACTGGTCTACAAACCTTGCCCTTCACTATACCTATGGTCGTGGATATTACGAAGAATATGAAGAAGATGCAGACCTTCAGGAATTTGGCCTTCCCCTATTCATGTCTAATGGCGAGGAAATTGCATCATCAGATCTTGTAGGGACTAAATGGCTGGATAACCATTTCTACGGAACTGTTTTTAGCGTAAACTATGAGACTACGAACTGGGATCTTACCCTTGGTGGTGGATGGAACAAATATGAAGGTGATCATTATGGCGAGGTGATCTATACCAGATTTGCTCGTAATAATGACCCTTACGAACCATACTATTTCAACCAGGCAGATAAAACCGACTTCAATATCTACGGAAAAGCAAACTTTGCGATTACTGAAAAACTTGGAGGTTATTTNGATCTNCAGTTAAGAACGGTGAANTATGAAACCGATGGACTTCTGGATGACCAGACTCGATTTTTGAACGATGATAACTTTAGTTTCTTTAATCCGAAGGCTGGGTTGACCTATCAATTGAACAAAGGTGACCAGTTCTATCTTTCTTATGCACGTGCTCATCGTGAGCCAAGTCGTGGTGATTACGAAAATGGAGATCCGGAACCTGAAGAATTGAATGATTTTGAACTTGGATGGAGACATCAAAGCACCAATTTCGTTTTGAACACAAACCTTTATTATATGGATTATCAAAACCAGCTCGTGCTTACCGGTGGGCTTGATGATGTTGGGGCGTTTATTCGCCAGAATAGTGGAAATTCCTACCGACTTGGATTAGAGGTAGATGCAACAGTTAGAGTGACAGACAATTTTAATATTCGACCAAACATCTCCTTAAGCCGAAATAAAAATGTGGACTTTGTTTCCCCGTTCGATGGAGAACTGGTAGTCTATGGAGATACAGATATTTCATATTCACCTGAGATAGTCGCTGCGAACATGCTGGATTACTCACCGGTGAACGGGCTCGAACTTAAATTTCTCTCTAAATATGTTGGGGAGCAGTTTATGAGTAATGTNGAAGCAGAAAATTCTAAACTGGACAGCTATTTTGTGAACGATTTTAATGTGCAGTACACCTGGGAAAAAGCCTGGATGTTTCGTGAGATCGTACTTACAGGGCTGGTAAATAATATATTTGGAGAAGAATACGTGTCTAACGGGTATTATTATACCTATGATATTTCCAGCGATACTAATCCATCTGGAGTGCAAACCTTTGATGGAGCTGGATATTATCCACAGGCAACAACAAACTTCTTACTTGGACTTACATTGAAGTTTTAAACCAATTTTAATGCATTTTTAGCAGCCTTCTTTTCAAATTGTAGGGGTTTGAAGAGAAGGCTTTTTTTTAGTTGAAGATCTGCAGTACGTTGCCAGACCGCTCAACTCTATATGGTTTCATACCGTATTCACCTTCTCCTTCTGAAAGTTGTCCTGTGATCACATTATAAGAATTATCATCACAATTACAGTTTGCGATCACACCATTCAGTGTCATTGCAGAACAGGATCTTGGCGGGTGGTTTGGATCACTTAGTTCAAAAGCTACAAATTGATCATTGTTAATATTGTAAATAACAACACCTTTTACTCCGTAATTGTAGGTCGCGTATGCGTTTCCCGGAAACTGAAGATCGTTGTATTCAGGTAAAGATAAATTTACCTGAAACCTGAAATTTAGATCTGCGAGATTTGGGTTGTTGTTAAANGAATCATCAGACCCGGAACAGGCTGTAAGTAGTACATAAANNGNNAATAGACTNAGTAGTTTCTTCATATATATTGAATTCAGTCGAAAATAATATAATTGCTCCAAAAGATTAAATTTCTTACATTTGTTCAAAGAAATCCCGTAATTCATGGGATTTTTTTAATTAATACTGTAATAGTTTGAACCCGGAACACTAAAAATTTGTAGATCCGGGCTTTTTCACGTCGTGGAACCATAAAATTACCAGATCATTAAGCTATTAATTCCGGAATCTGACCTTTGGCTTTTTCCGCGGATTTTAAAACGATAAAGTTATGAGTAAAGTATCTTATTATACCCCTGAAGGGTTGAAAAAACTTAGAGATGAGCTCAACTATTTAAAAGATGTTGAGAGACCAAAAGCGTCAAATGCGATTGGTGAAGCGAGAGATAAGGGAGATCTTAGTGAAAATGCAGAATATGATGCTGCCAAAGAAGCACAGGGATTACTGGAATTAAAAATTTCCAAGCTGGAAGAAGTAGTGGCGAATGCACGCGTGATCGACGAATCTCAGCTGGATACTTCCAAAGTACTGGTGCACTCACATGTAAAAATTAAGAACCAGACCAATGGGGCAGAAATGACTTATAAGTTGGTCGCACAAAGCGAAGCCGATCTAAAATCTGGAAAGATCTCTGTAGATTCTCCAATTGGGAAGGGTTTACTTGGTAAAAAAGTAGGTGACACTGCTGAAATTCAGGTGCCTAACGGTACAGTTACTTTTGATGTGATCGAGATCTGGAGAGAGTAACAGTTCAATACAGTTAAAATATGATCCTTTTCTTTCATCTTATTTTTAAGATTTGAGAAAAGGATTTTTTAATTTTAGGGTAAACCAACCATACTAATATTATGTCGACCTTATTTACAAAAATCGTTAGAGGAGAAGTGCCTGCTTATAAAGTAGCAGAGAACAGTCAGTTTCTTGCATTTCTCGATGTTAATCCTAATGGAAAAGGGCATACCCTTTGCATTCCGAAGAAGGAAGTGGATAAGATCTGGGATCTTGAAGAAGAGATCTACCAGGAATTAATGCGTTTCTCCAGAAGTGTTGCTCTTGCCCTGGAAAAGACCGTTCCCTGCAAAAGAGTGGGGATGGCCGTTGTTGGACTTGAAGTGCCACACACCCATGTACATCTTATTCCTTTAAATACTATGGATGAAATGAACTTTAGCAACAAGGTGAAAATGACTGAAGAGGAATTTCAGGAACTTGCAGATAAAATTCATGTGAACGTAGAGCTGTGAACGAAATAGCAGATTATAAACTGAGTCTGGACCTCAGGATAGACTGGAGCGATCTGGATATGTATGAGCACGTGAATAATATCACCTTCATGCGTTATCTACAAAGCGGAAGAGTCAATTTCTGGGAGTCTACCGGTATCCACGAGTTCTACCAGAAAACGAATCAGGGAACCATGTTGGTGTCTACGAATTGTGATTTTAAGCGACCTTTACATTATCCGGGAGTTGCCCGTGTTTTGACCAGGTTAGANAGGATTGGAAATAGCAGTTTCTCTCTTAGGCACTTGATATTGAACGATGAGGATCAGATTTGTGCTGAAGGACTGGACACAGTAGTCTGCTATAATTTTGATAAGAAATGCACTTTCCCGGTTCCCGATTGGTTAAGGGAAAAGATAAGCCAATATTAGATCTTTTTTAGACTTATCTGGAAAGTCGTTCCTTTTCCAATCTCACTTTTAGCAACCTTGATCTTACCCTGGTGATATTCCTCTATAATTCTTCTGGCTAAAGAAAGACCGAGTCCCCAACCACGTTTTTTGGTGGTTTGTCCGGGCTCGAAGATCACTTTAAATTTGTTCTTGTCTATTCCTTTTCCGGTATCTGTAATATAGATATGTGCCTGCTTCATATCCTGCTTGATCTCGATCAAAAGCTCTCCTTTTCCTCGCATGGCATCTATCGCATTTTTGACCAGGTTTTCTATGGTCCAGCTATAGAGTTGTTCGTTGAGCATAACCCAGATTGGTTGCCTTGGAGTCTGAATGCTGAAATCAATAAGATTGGAACTTCTCAATTTCAAGTAGTCAAAACTTTCCCGGGTAGCTTCTACAATGTTTATTTCCTTCAGATTTGGTGCCGAGCCAATTTTTGAAAATCTTTCAGTAATGGTCTGTAAGCGGTCAATATCCTTTTCCATCTCTTTAATATAAGAAGGATCCACATCTTCAGATTTTAAAATTTCAGTCCAGCCGATTAATGAGCTTAGCGGAGTCCCAATTTGATGGGCAGTTTCCTTGGCCATACCCGCCCACAACTTGTTCTGTTCACTATTCTTAGTAGTGGTATAGAAAAAATAAACGACCCCAATAAATAGAAAGCCAATAAGCGTAAGCCCAATAGGGTAGTACTTAAGTTTATTAAGTGCGGGGGAATTTCCGTAGTATAAATACTGAACCTGCCCTTCTCCAAGATCTACTGCAATTGGTTCGTTTTCCTCTTTAAGCTCAATTAGATATTCTTCTAATCTTTCGCGATCTTCCAGGATCACAGGATCAATATTCGTCGTGTAGGCGATCGCTCCATCTTCATTGGTATGGATGATGGGAATCGTAGTGTTGTTATTCAGGATCTCAAGGATCAGGCTAAGATCAGCATCTTCGGGAGCTGCACTTAGTTCTTCCTGCGCCTGCGCCCAGATATTCATTTTAGCTCTTTCGTCTTCCTTAAGCCGTTGAAAAAAAATACTGGTGTTCCAAAGGACCAACGCGGTAACCACAAGACAGGAAAGAATGATAAACCAGCGATTGAAGCTGCGTTCGTCGGGTAGATTCATGTATTACTACGGCTTTATAGAATAAATATAAGCGTTTTAAAATGATTTTTATTGTAATGCTTTGGCTTTTCATTCCCTCTACATTTCTTTATCTTTGGCGAAAATAAAGTATATGTTCAGTATAGAGCCAAAAGATATAGGGACAGGTAAATTACATCAGTATTTACTTGGGTCTATTGGACCAAGACCTATTGCTTTTGCAAGTACCATTGACGAGCAGGGGAAACCAAATTTATCTCCTTTTAGTTTTTTCAATGTATTTGGGGCAAATCCTCCGGTTCTTATATTTTCTCCTGCAAGAAGAGGACGGGACAATACAACCAAGCATACTTTTGAGAATGCAAAAAAAGTAGATGAGGTGGTGATCAATGTTGTAAATTACGACATTGTTCAGCAAATGTCACTATCCAGTACGGAGTATGGGGAAGGTGTAAATGAGTTCGAGAAAGCCGGGCTTACAATGCTCAAATCTGATCTGGTGAAGCCATTTCGTGTCGCAGAATCTCCAGTTCAAATGGAATGCAAGATCGTTGATGTCATTGAGACCGGGACTGAAGGTGGAGCAGGAAATCTTGTAATCTGTCACGTAGTCAAGATCCATGTGAAGGAAGAAGTTCTGGATGAAAACGGTTATATTGATCAATATAAAATAGACCAGGTAGCTCGTATGGGTGGCAATTGGTATTCAAGAGCCAGAACGGGAATGTTCGAAGTTCCAAAGCCGCTTTCAACTTTAGGGATTGGTGTCGATACAATGCCAGAAGAGATCAGAAACAGTAAAGTGCTAACTGGTAATGATCTTGGGAAACTTGGGAATGTAGAATCCTTGCCAGATGAATCAGAAATTCAGGATTTTAAGAAACACGAAGCTGGAGTGGCTGAATTAGTTGAAAACAAGGATCAGGAGAAAATTCATAAACAGGCACAGCGGTATCTTGAACAGGATGAGCCGATGAAAGCCTGGAAAATATTATTAGCAAAATAGAGATAAAATGGAAGTACAGGGAAAAATCAAATTAATAGGAGATACAAAGACCTTCGGAAATAATGGGTTTCAGAAGAGAGAAATGGTTGTGACGACAGAGGAGCAATATCCTCAGCATATCATGATCGAATTCGTTCAGGATAAATGTAGTCTTCTGGATGCCTTTAAAGTAGGTCAGCCAGTAAAGGTTGGTATCAACCTTAGAGGTAGAGAATGGGTGAGCCCACAAGGGGAAACTAAATACTTTAATTCTGTACAGGGTTGGAGAATTGAGAACCTTGCCGCTCAACAGCCGTCTGGAGGTAACGTACCACCACCAGACCAGTTCGAGCCAGCAAGTGATTTGAACGAAGAGGATTATGACGATCTGCCTTTCTAAGGAGAAGTCTTATAAAAATTAAAAGTCCGGTGATTATTTCATCGGACTTTTTTAATTTCATTAAACAATTTTAAGCGCGTGTATTTTATAAGTCCGGANCAAAAATTTCCTCCAGTAGAGCTGGCAGATGAAGACGGTTTTCTAGCAGTTACCCGGGAACTTAGTATTGATCGAATACTGGAGGCTTATCACTTAGGGATCTTTCCTTGGTATAGTGAAGGCCAGCCTGTTTTATGGTGGTCNCCAGATCCCAGAATGGTACTATTTCCTGAAGAGCTGAAGGTTTCGAAAAGTATGCGTCCTTACCTGAATCAAAACAAATTTCAGATAACTTTCAATCAGGATTTTGAAGCGGTCATCGATCACTGCGGAAAAGTTTTCAGAAAAGGTCAGGATGGTACCTGGATCACTCCGGAGATAAAGAGATCTTACCTNGAGTTACATCGAANGGGAATAGCCATTTCAGCTGAAGTATGGGATGATAATACTTTGGTTGGAGGTTTATACGGAATTTATCTTCGGGAGAAAAAACTATTCTGCGGTGAAAGTATGTTTGCCAATGTGAGCAATGCTTCCAAGTTTGGATTTATAAAAATGGTCCGGAAGCTTCAGGAAGAAGGCATACAACTAATAGATTGCCAGGTGTATACAGATCATCTTGCCAGCCTGGGAGCACGGGAAATTCCGAGAGAAGAGTTTCTTGGTTATCTAAAGTAGCGACTAATAGTTTTCAAGTTTCATCTTTTCACCAAGTTTCCGGATCTCATCATAACGAAAACAATCGATTTCATGGTCATTTACCATTCCGGTTGCCTGCATATGTGCATAGATCACTGTGGAGCCCGTAAACTTAAAACCGCGCTTTTTAAGGTCTTTTGATAACTGGTCGCTGATATCTGTAGTCGCAGGTGCTTCCTTATAATTCTTTACTTTATTCTGTATTGGAGTGCCATCCACAAAGTTCCAGATATACCTACAAAAACTGCCAAACTCATCCTGAATTTTGATGAATTGTTGTGCATTATTCACGGTGGCTCTAATTTTCAATTGGTTCCGGATGATTCCGGCATTTTCCATTAGTTTCGTGATCTTAGGTTCTTTATATAAAGCGATCTTTCTATAATCGAAATCATCAAATGCTTCCCTGAAATTCTGCCTTTTTCTTAATACTGTGATCCAGCTCAATCCCGNCTGAAAGGTTTCAAGAGTAAGAAATTCAAATAAATTATGGTCATCAAGTACCGGAACTCCCCATTCCTGGTCATGATAGGCTTCATAGAGCGCATCTCCTTCACACCAACCACATCGTTTTGGTTCTGCCATAGTTTAAGATCTAAAATAATAGGTGATGGTTCCCGGCTGCTCGTTCTTGCCAGCAAGCTTACTAAACCTGGCTCCTGCTGCATATTCCATAGCTCTTTCAACCAGACATTCATTACCTGATGTAGAACTGCCTTTATTCAGGCTGGTGTCAAGAACATATCCATTCGCATCCACACTAATGTTGATCACGATCTTACCTGCAACATCGCAGGTATAAACAGGATTCGGAATCTTAACTGCACGACGGCCCTTTAGGGAAAATGAAATACTGCTATAATCATACAC
>FUFK010065219.1_pt1 | contig 18097 bp, 19 predicted proteins | sample 1021851 | NCBI WGS metagenome assembly FUFK01 (sample SAMEA51879418, study PRJEB19060) | metagenome
TTTGAAATGTATGTAACTCCATTAACAATGGCAGAAAGAGAAAGAGCACAAAAACAGGCTAGAAGTGATGATGCTAATGCTTTTGCATTACAATTACTTATTGCTAAAGCACAAGATGCAGATGGTAGAAAACTTTTTAATGCAGGAGAAATTGATGTATTAAAAAATGAAGTAAAAGATGCTGATTTACAAAATCTAATGCTTGCTGTTATTAATTCAGAAGAGGAACTACCTGACCCAAAGAACTAGCTAACCAACTGAAAAGAGACAATCTTATGATGTTGCAGTTTGGTGTTGCAAAGGAATTAGGTAAGAGTCTTGTAGAGGTAAGAAGTATGACACTAGAAGAACTTATAGGGTGGAGTGCATATTTTCAAGTAATAAATGAAGAACAAGAAAAAGAGTTTGAAAAAGCAAGACGCAGAAGATAAGCTAGAATAAAGGTAATTTTTATTATTTGTTGTGGCTGAGACAAAAGCTCCGATAGTATTTTCTTTTAAGGGCTTTGATCAGTTAGATAATGCTATAAAAAAGTTACAGACTTTAAAAACTTTAGTTAATGATGTAAATAAAGTAGGTGGTGGTAAAAAAGATGGTAAAGCAAAAATAATAGAAAGAAACCAGCAGTTAACTGCTCAAAGTAATCAACTAAATAAAGTTGAAAAGATAAGAAATAGAATAACTGATTTAGAGGTTAAGGGCACAAAAATAGCTGCATTAAAAGGTAGATTAACTAGGGCTGAAAAAGCAATTAGAAAAGGTGATTTAAGTGACGCAAAACGGATTCTTGCAGCTTCAGAAAAACGATTAACAATTCTTACTCAAGAATCAAAAATAAATAAAGAAAACACAAGAGAGTTAGAAAGGCAAAGAAAAAGTATAGAACAAGCAACTCGTAATATAAGAAGAAGAAAAATTGCTGATAAGAGAAGAGCAATAGAAGAATCTCCTGGATTTAGATTTGCTCAATTTAGAAGGAATAGAACCGCTTCTGATAAAAGAATTAGAAGAGATACTTTATCCAGTGCAGCTATTGGTGGAGCTTTTCCTCTGTTATTTGGTCAGGGTGGTGGAGCATCAGTTGGTGGTGCTTTAGGTGGATTTGCTGGTGGAATTTTAGGTGGTCAGGCAGGATTTGCATTATCTCTTGTAGGTACTCAAATAGGTTCTATCTTCGATAATTTAGTAAATGGTGCATCCGAGCTAGGTAGAGCTATTGGGCCTTTTACAAGAGACACACAAGCAGTTACAGCAGCATTAGGATTGCAAGGTTCTGTTCAAGAAGCACAATTACAAAGAATTGAACGAACCCAAGGAAAAACAGCAGCTTTTAATGCTTCAATGACATTGATGGGTAATAGAATAGATCAAGAAGGNATAANTAAAATTAAAAACTTTGGAGAAACAACTAGATTATTAGGTCANGAATTTANTATTGCTTTATTAAAATTACAGGCTTTTGCTGGTGGTTTTGTTAACTTTATTGCTAAATCTNNTTNCTGGACAGNTAACAAGTTAAAAGAAGCTGAAATAGATAGAATTGTAAAAGATGCTGCTGCTCTTGGTAATAAAGATGCTCAAAAGTTATTAGATAGAGGAGAAGAAATAGGAAGAACAGGATTTAAAACAACGCAAACTTCTGTACGATCCACAAGTAAGAAAACAGTAGCCTTACCTGGCACTCAAGATAAACTTGATGAACTTAAAAGAGATAAAGAGATTTTTGCTGTTAGTAATAAAATTAGTTTGGCTAATGATGAAGTATTATCTAAATCTCAAACTTTAGTTGAAGAAAAAACAAAAGAACTTGATCTACAAAAAAGAATAAAAGAGGAGATGGCAAAGGGTACAAATAAGGAGCTTGCAACATCTCTGGCAACTGTTAATCAAGTATTTGATGCAGAACAAAAGGTTTTACAAAATAAAGTTAATCAATCACAGTTAGATTTAGATAAAGCTGTAAAACAAGAACTTGAAGCAGAAGAATTACAGAAATTAAATGATATACATACTGCAAACACAAATGAACTTAATAAACATAATGAGTTAAGAGATAAAGCTATACAACTTGAAAAAAACCTTAATCTTGCAACCTCTGACATAAAAACAAATTTTGAAATAATTGGAGAATCTATTGCTTCTGGTGTTACTGACAATATAACTGCTGCTATTCAAGGAACTAAATCTTTGGGTGATGCTGCAAAATCAATATTAAATGATTTAAGTTCTTCTCTTATAAAACTTGGTGTTAATACATTACTTTCTAAAATTCCTGGTTTTGGAGGTTTACCTATATTAGGTTTTGCAAATGGTGGTAGACCTCCTGTTGGTAGACCTTCAATAGTAGGAGAAAAAGGGCCAGAACTATTCGTTCCAAAAAGATCAGGTACAATAATACCCAACGATAAATTAGCTGGTGGAGGTAGTACAAATATTAGTGTAAATATAGATGCTTCTGGATCATCTGTTCAAGGTAATGAGCAGCAAGGAAAAGAGCTTGGCAGAGTTATTTCAGCAGCGATACAATCAGAATTAATCAAACAAAGAAGACCTGGAGGTTTATTAAGATAATGGCTACTTTTCCTAGTTATAACCCTGTTTTTTCTGCAAATAAAACTGATATTACTAATACTAGAACAGTTCAGTTTGGTGATGGCTATCAGCAAAGATTTACTTTTGGTTTGAATCAAAACGCAAAACAATGGAGTTTAGTTTTTAACGAAGATAATACAGACGCAGCCATAATAGAAAACTTTTTAGAAGCAAGAAAAGTTGATGGTGCATCTTTCGATTGGTCACCTCCTGATGACACAGAAAGTTATAAATGGGTGTGTCCTTCTTTTACAAAAGAAATATTTGACTTCAATAGAAACAGAATAAATGTAACTTTTATACAAGTATTTGAACCATAATGGCAAAACCTGTATCTGAAACCCAATCAATAAATCCAGGTTCAGTTATTGAAATGTTTGAACTGACAACAGATGCAGCCTTGCATGGATCAGCAACTACATACAGATTTCACGATGGCAGTAATCCAATAGCTTATGGAAACAGTAATTCCAATGGAAATATTGTTTGGAACGGAAATACTTATATCGCTGTGCCTTTAGAGGCTGATGGNTTTAAATATGCAAATGGTCAATTACCTAGACCTACATTAACGATAAGTAATGTTACAAATCTAATCACAGCTATTTTATTAAATGTAAATGTTGTAACCCCCGGAAATGATTTAACTGGTGCTGTAGTAACAAGAGTTAGAACATTAGCAAGATTTTTAGATGCTGTAAATTTTATAGGCAATACAAATCCGTATGGAACACCAGACCCTACAGCAGAATATGCAAAAGAGATATACAAAATTGATAGAAAATCATCAGAAAACAGAGCCGTTGTTCAATTTGAATTAGCTGCTGCTTTTGATTTAGCAAACATACGAATACCATTAAGAGTATGTACTAAAGAACTATTTCCTTCTATTGGTACGTTTATGCCATGAACGATTGGAAAGAAGCTGCTCTCAATCATGCAAAAGTTGAAGATCCTAAAGAGTGTTGTGGTTTGTTATTAAATGTAAAAGGAAAAGAGAGATATTTTCCTTGTCGTAATTTATCTATGACGAATCATCAGTGCTTTATCCTTGATCCAGAAGATTATGTAAAAGCAGATAATATAGGTAAGATAACAGCTATTGTTCATAGTCATCCAATTACACCTCCAACACCTAGTCAAGCAGATTTAGTTAGCTGCGAAAATTCAAACTTACCTTGGTATATTGTTAATCCTAAGACAGAACAATGGGGATATTGTAAGCCTACTGGATATGAAGCTCCTTTAATAGGCAGAGAATGGGTTTGGGGTGTTACTGATTGTTGGGCATTGGTTAGAGATTGGTATAAACAGGAAAAGAATATTGAACTTAGAGATTGGAAACGACCTATAACACCAGAAGAATTTGTAAAAAATCCGATGTTTGAAAGATGTGCTGAAGCTACTGGTTTTAGAGAATTAGAGCCAAATGAGAAACTTGAGAATGGTGATTTATTATTTATGTCGATAATGGATGCTGGTTTAAATCATGTGGCTATTTTTATAGATGGAGATGTTTTGCATCATTTATCTACTAGACTTAGTTGTAAGGAACCATATTCACCTTGGTATCTAAAATGCACAGGCAAGAGGTTGCGTTATGTTGCGTAAATTAAAGTTATATGGAGAATTGGCTAACTTTATTGGTCATAAAGAATTTGAAATACAGGTACATAATTTACCTCAAGCTATTAGTTTTTTAATAAATAATTTTCCAGAAGCGGAAAAGTACATGAGTCCTAAATATTATCAAGTAAAAATTGGTAATTACGAAATAACTGAAAGTGAGATACACGATCCAATAGGACAACAAGATATTCATATAATCCCTGTCATAAGCGGTGCTGGAGGTGATACATTTCAAACTATTTTATTTGGAGCAGCATTAATTGGTGCATCATTCTTCTTTCCTGGGGGAGGTTTGTTTAGTTATTACAGTGTCAGTGGTGTATCGGCAGGAGCAGGAATAGGAACTCTTATTGGTACAGGTTTAAGTGCTATTGGTGCTGGTTTGGTTTTGCAAGGTATAGGTAATATTTTATATCCAGTTGAAGATCCTACATTTGAAGACAATCCACAAATATCATTTAATTTTTCGGGAACGCAAAATACAGCAAGGGCTGGTACTCCAGTTCCTATAGTTTATGGTGAAATATTTACAGGTTCAGTAATTATAAGCGGTGATGTAGATACAGAAGCGGTACAAGCATGATTGAAGATAATAAATTTATTGCAGGATCAAAAGGTGGTGGTAAAGGTGGTGGTGGCGATCCACCGACTATTTCACCTGATAACTTACATAGTAAGCAGTTTGCAACTTTACTTGATCTTATTTCTGAGGGTGAGATAGAAGGCTTTGCAAGTGCATCAAAAGAAGGCAGAGTCAAGGGTACTACTGCCTATAAAAATGCTGCAAAAAAAGATATTTTTTTAGATGATACTCCTATTTTAGCTTCTACTGCTGATTCAACTGATCCACAAGCTGTTGATTTTAACCATCAAAATGTAGACCTTGATATACGTTTTGGTACAGATCCACAAACAAAAATGTCGAAAGTTTCGGGCAGTGCTTCTCTTTTTAACGTAGGAGTTGAAGTTAAAAATGGTGTACCGATAACTCGACAACTTACTAATAATCCTAATTTAGATGCTGTAAAAATTACTGTTACTGTTCCTCTCTTACAAGTTCTAGAGGATGACGGAGACATTGTAGGTTCTCAAGTTACTTTTGATGTTCAACTTCAATATAATGGCGGTGGTTTTACCACAGTACATTCTGACACTATTACAGGAAGAACCGCAGATGCTTATAACAAAGAATTTAGGTTTGATCTCACTGGTGCTCATCCTGTAGATGTTCGTATAGTAAAAACTTCAGCAAATAGTACAGATAGAATACAAAGAGATTTATTTTGGCAATCCTATTCAGAATTAGAAGATGATTCAAGTACATACCCAAATAGTGCGTTTACAAGATTACGTTTTGATTCAGAATTTTTTAGTAGGATTCCAAGAAGAACCTTTAGAGTTAGAGGAGTAAAAGTAAGAATCCCAGGTGCAGGAGCTAACAATTCTGGTACTCCAACTGTAGATTTACAAACTGGAAGAATAGAATATCCTACTGGTTACATTTTTAATGGTGTAATGGGTGCTGCTCAATGGACAACGTGCCCTGCCATGATACTTCTTGACCTTTTAACTAACACTAGATATGGGCTGGGTAATCATATTATTGACAGTAATTTAGATTTATTCTCATTTGTAACTGCCAGTAAGTTTTCTAATACTCTCGTTGACGATGGACTTGGAGGACAAGAAGCTAGATTTGCTTGCAATATAAATATTCAAACAAGTGTAGAAGCATTTAGTGTCATAAATACCTTATCAGGAGTAATGAGATGTATTCCTATCTGGTCTGAAGGAGCATTACTTCTTACACAAGATAGTCCTAAAGATCCAAGTTATTTGTTTACTTTAGCGAATGTTGGTTCAGAAGGTTTCAGTTATACAGGAAGTAGTTTAAAAACTAGAAGCACAGTGGTTGCAGTTTCTTATTTTAATATGGACATTAGAGATATAGATTACGAAGAAGTAGAAGCAGAAGCAGCTTATAAAAGTAAGTATGGACTTCATGTAAAACGAGTAAAAGCATTAGGTTGTACAAGTAGAGGACAAGCTAGAAGGTTTGCGAAAGCAATATTATTTGCAGAACAGAGAGAAACTGAAGTTGTGAACTTTTCTGTTTCTATGGAATCAGGGTGTATTGTGCGACCTGGAGCGATTATTAGTATTTCCGATCCAGCTAGATCAGGTATAAGAAGAGCAGGAAGAATTAATGCAGCTACTACTACTCAAATAACAGTAGATGATTCTAGTTCTACTGACTTATCAGATCAAAATAATCCTAAATTGAGTGTCATATTACCTAACGGAACTGTTGAAACTAAAAATGTAACGTCTATTTCTGGCAAAGTAATTACTTTAGAAAGTGCATTAAGTCAGACACCAAATCCTAATAGTATTTGGATGCTTGAAAATGATACTGTTTCTGCTCAATCGTTTAGAGTAATGTCTGTCGAAGAAAGAGATGGCATTAGTTATGGAATCACTGCATTAGCTTATGTAAACGATAAATACGCATTTATAGAGGATGGACAGCCTATCACAACTCAAAATATATCAATTTTAAATTTATTAAAACCACCTCCTCAAGGATTAAGTGCAAACGAAGTAATTGTTCTAATAAACAATCAACCAGTGTCTAAATTAATTGTTAGATGGCAACCTGTAACAGGTGTGAATAGTTATATGGTTAATTATAGATTTAATAACAATAATATTATCTCAGCTACAACAAGTAGTCCTGATTTTGAGATATTTAACACAAAGGTAGGAGCTTATGAAGTATCTGTTCGTAGTTTAAATGCTGCATTAGAACCAAGTGCTACCGCTTCAACTAGAACATTTGATACTCTTGGTAAAACTGCTGTTCCAGGGGATGTAACAGGAGTAACTGCTGAACAAATACCAGGAAACCCTGGATCAATAAGATTGAGTTGGAACAAATCAGTCGATTTAGATGTTACTCATGGTGGTTTTGTTTATATAAGACACGACAGTTCAAGAACTGATGGAACTGGAACATTTGCAAATGCTGTGGATTTGATAGAAGCTGTTCCTGGAAACTCAACTTCTGCAATAGTTCCTGCAATAACTGGAGAATACATTCTTAAATTTCAAGATGATGGTGGAAGATTTAGTACAGGAGAAGGAAGTGTTGTAGTACAACTTGCAGATACTTCAAATAATTTATTAGTTCAAACAAGAAGAGAAGATCAGGATGTTCCCAAATTTCAAGGAGTTAAAATTAATACTGCTGTTGATGAAACTATAGATGCACTTAATCTAGCTGGTGTAGGTTTATTTGATGATATTGGAATTACTATTGGATCGTCTTTTGATGATCCTGTTATTGCTTCAATAGATGACATAGGTGGAAGTGCTCCATCTGGAAGTTACGACTTCAAAGATACTTTAGATTTAGGTGCTGTATTTAGCCTTGATTTGGTGAGACATTTTAAGACAGAAGGTTTCTTCCCATCAGATTTATTTGATGCAAGAAAATTTGGATTTCCTTTGACTGGTAATTTTGATGGAACCGCAGCTAATGATGTAGATGCTCAATTATTTGTACGTCACACACAAGATGATCCTTCTGGTTCTCCTACTTATACAGCTTTTCAACCCTTTTCAAGTGGTTTGTTTAGAGCAAGAGGTTTTCAATTTAGAGCAGTTCTTACAAGTACAGACCCAGATCAGGATATTAGAGTGTTTGAATGTGGATATACTGCAAAAATACAAGCTAGACAAGAGATCAAAACTAACATTACGCAAAGTGCAGGGCCTACAGCATACACCTTTGACAATAGATTTTTTACTGGCACAGCAGCTTTATTAGGAGTAAACAGTAATTTACCTTCAGTTAACATAACAGCACAAGATCTGGCTTCTGGAGATTACTTTGTCATAACAAATCTTTCTGGAACTGGATTTACAATAGATTTTAAAAATAGTTCTAATACTTCTATTGGTAAGAATTTCTCATATACGGCTGTCGGTTTTGGAAAAGGGTAGTACAATAGGATCAATGTTTCTTATAACAAATGGCAGTACCAGGTACTAGTAATAGCGTACAAGATAATAATTATAATACCGATAATGGAACGGGTGCACAGGTACGTGCCAAAATAAATGCAATATTTACAGCCTTAAGGACTTTTAGTTCTCAATCTAGTGATCCAACAGGAGCAGGAAATCTAGCTCAATTTCAAGCTCATATAAATACTGCAGATTCGAGTAATAACTTATTAAAAATATGTATTGCTGTTACTGGTACTGGAAATGCAGCTACAGGTACGTTTAAGACGATAGGAAATGTAAATTTAGATAACTTAGGTCATGTTGTAGCAGCAAGTCCCGAAATGACAGGAGATGTAGCGATGAACTCCACTGGATTCTTAAAAGTTCCTGTCGGTACTGATGCACAACAACCTGGGCAAACTGGAGCACCAACAGCAGCAATAGGACAATTTAGATACAACTCAGATCAAAATAGATTTGAAGGGTACAAAAATACAGGTTGGGGAGAGATTGGTGGAGGTGCTGGAGCTACTGGAGGTGGCACAGATCAGGTGTTCTTGGAGACAGGCCAAAGTATTACGGAAAATTATGAATTAAGTGCTGGTAAAAATGCGATTACAGTATCGCCTACAATAGATCCAGGTAAACAAGTAACCGTGCCAAATGGGGCAACTCTTGTTATTCTTTAATTATGAGCTTAGAACTATCAGGAACAACACCAGCGATCAAAGGAGTAGCTGGATCTGTCTCCGCACCAGCATTAACTGGCGATGATGCTGATACAGGAATAAGTTTCCCTTCTGCTAATACCATCAAGTTTTCAACGGGTGGTGTTGAAAGAATGTCGATTACAGATAGCGGTGTTACTGGTGCTGGAGGTAAATTTGCTAGTTATGCGATTATTTGTGATAAAAAAGGTGTGGACATAGCTGGTGGAGGTTTTACAGCAGGGGGAGATAGAACAAGAGACTTAAATACAGAAATAACGGATGCTGATGGCATAGTTTCTATTAGTAGCAATCAATTTACGTTGCAAGCTGGATCATATTTAATCAAAGGTTCTGCTCCTGCATTTGATGTAGATCGTCATGCTGCGTGGGTATATGATGTTACTGCTGGTGCTAATGTTGGAGAAGTAGGAGCAAATGCTTATGCAAATAACACTACAGACCGTTCATTTTTTCAAATTAGAGTTACTATATCTAGTGCAAATGTTTATGAAATTAGACATCGTTGTAATACCTCTAAAAGTGGTAATGGCTTCGGTGTTGAATCTAATAGTTCCCACATTAACAGGGATTCTATATATACTGTTGTAGAAATTTATAAGGAGTCGTAATTATGGCAATTAATTCAGATACAGACATAAATTTAGCTTTATTACAGCTAGGAAAAAATGCTAATCGTTACAGGTTAGATCAAAATATAGTACCTCATAAAATTATTGAGTGGGATTCTGCAAATAGTGATTCACAGCCAACAGATGATGAGCTTAATGCAGCTTACACAGCTTGGAAAGCAGCAGAGGAATATAAAATAAACAGAGCTAACGAATATCCAGATATTGTAGATCAGCTGGATACGATTTATCATAGTGGTGTAGCTGGTTGGAAAGCTACTATCAAAGCTATCAAAGACAAATATCCTAAACCATGAGCAAAATATCACTAAAACATACATCGGGTAAAGTTGTTTCACTTAACTCTCCTACAACTGAACCAACTGCAAATGATGTTGTATTTAATCTACCTAATACTGACGGATCTAATGGTCAGGCTCTAGTTACAGATGGATCGGGTAATTTAAGTTTTTCTACCGCAGCCTCAAATGCAGATAGGAATGTAATAATAAATTCTAATTTTGCAGTTAATCAAAGAGGAAACAGTTTTTTTACTGCTAATTCAGATGAATATACTTTAGATATGTGGTATCACAATACATCTGGAGCAACCTCTACTGTTACTCAACAAACAAAAACTGTTGGAACGGAACTAGAAGGTCAGGCCAATTATTTAAAAATGGCTGTTACTACTGGTAATAATTATGCAGGGATTAGATATAGGCATGAAGATGTAAAAACAATAACACCAGGTACTTGGACTTTATCCTTTTATGCCAAAGGAACAAATCCACCTGGAGGATTAACAGTTAAGGCTACACAGGATTTTGGAACGGGAGGTAGTAGTGATGTAGATATTGCACGACAGACATTAACAGCTTTAACTAGCACTTGGACTAGACAATCAATAACTATTACTGTCCCTTCATTTAGTGGCAAAACAATTAATGCTGGAAGTTTCTTTCAGTTAGATATTGGTCAAGGCGATGACACAGGAACAGCAGCATGGGAGTTAAATATTGCTAATGTGCAATTTGAGCAAGGTGCTACCTTAACTGATTACGAACCACCTAGATCATTTGCAGATAATTTATTCAGATGTCAAAGATATTTTCAAGATAAAAATATAGTACTTGGTTCAGCGTATAATGGCGAAGGCGGAAATGTTACAGCGACAACTTACATTAATTTTTCACCTACCATGAGAGTAGATCCAAGTGTATCTTTTCCTCAGACTTATAGTTCTAGTATTACCAACAGTAATATCTCAAATGGAATTTCAAAAAATGGATTTTCTTTTGGAGCAAATATTACAAGTAGTGGTAACTACTTTAGACAGAGCCAAGCACACATTACTGCGGAGTTATAATTATGGATTTTACTTATAAAAAACTTTATCTAGATAGACAAAATAAATTAATAGATGAAAATACTATTATTAGGTCAGATGGTATGTTTATTCCAAATGATCCTAATAATATACAGTATCAAGAATATCTTGATTGGGTGGCAAAAGGTAACACCATAGGAGAACCAGATTAATTATGTCAACACTAAAAGTCACTAACATAAGACACGAAAACAGTGGTATTGATACCCTTGTATTTGATAATGGTGGGTCTAACGGTCAAAACGGAAGAGTAACTACAAAAGGAACTATTGGAGCGATCCATAATCAAGGAACAACTTTATCAGGAGATATTACTTTAGATTTTAGAAATGGAAATAATTTTTCCATGACTTTAACAGGTAATAGTGAATTAAAAAATCCTACAACTATGGCTGCTGGACAGTCTGGTGTTTTATTTATAACACAGGGGGTTGGTGGTAATCATTTACTTTCTTATGATACTTACTGGGATTTTCCAGATGGAGGAACACCACCTGTTTTATCTACTACTGCTGGTCAAGTCGATATGATTGTTTGGATTGCTCGATCAGCTACTAAAATTTCTGCTCAACTTGTCGCAAACTTTAGCTAATGAGCAGCCTAGGAAGTCCATCACCATTCTTCTTTGGGGGGAAGAAGGCATTTGAAGTAGAACGTAGTTTAAGATTTAATGATAACGATAGTGCGTATTTAAGCAGAACTCCTTCAAGCACTAGCAATAGAAAAACTTGGACATTTAGTGCATGGGTTAAACGCTCCAATATTACAACTGGAGCTTTTCAAACCTTATTTGCAGCTAATAACAGTAGTAATTATGGTCTATATGGCACATACATCTGGTTTACTACCACTGACACTTTGGCTATTTCTATAAATAGTGGAATTTATTATTTACAAACTAATGCAAAATTTCGAGATGTAAGTGCTTGGTATCATGTGGTCATAAATATTGATACAACACAGCCAACTTCTAGTAACAGAATGAAGATTTATGTTAATGGTGTTCAAGAAACATCTTTTGCAACTACAACTTATCCAGTTCAAAATCTAGATTCATCAGTAAATTTAAATCAGCAACACACTATTGGAGGCAGACGTTATACGTCAATAGATAATTATTTTGATGGATATATAGCAGAAGTTAATTTTATTGATGGATTTCAGTATGACCCATCATATTTTGGAGAAACAGATGCAATAACAGGCCAATGGAATCCTAAAAAATATGTTGGAAGTTATGGAACAAATGGATTTTACTTGAATTTTTCAGATAATTCTGGAACGACTGCAACAACACTTGGTAAAGATTCAAGCGTTAACGGCAACAACTTTACACCAAATAACCTTTCTGTTACTGCTGGTGTTGGTAATGATTCTGTTACTGATACTCCTTCAAATAATTTTGCCACTCTAAACCCTTTGTCATTAACTGGTGCTGGTGGTACATTTTCTAACGGAAACTTAGATTTTACAGCAGATAGTAATTATGCAACTAGAACTGGAAATATAAGTTTAAAAACTGGTAAATGGTACTGGGAAGTAATAATTACAAATATTGGAACGGATGCACATGGAATAGTTCAAGGCACTTATCCAAATGGAAATATATACCCTGGTTATGATCCTAATGGTAATGTCAAAGGAATAGGTTGGTATCATGCTTCAGGTGGTTTGCTTTATGGTTCTGTTCCTGATGGAGGTACAAATGGAGGAACTATCCCTGCTGGTGATGCTGCCTTATCAGCTTACACTACTAATGATGTTTTAGGATTTGCTAGTGATATAGCAAACGGAACTTTAGCTTTTTATAAGAATGGAACTCTTGAATATACACTTACAGGAATTGGTTCACATGATTGGTTTCCAGCAGTATGCGGATATGGTACGAGCAGTACAAAAACTATTAATTTTGGACAATTAAAAGCAACCAGCACTACTTATGCAGATGCAAATGGTCATGGAAGTTTTAAATACTCTGTTCCCTCAGGATTTTTAGCTATGTGTACAGCAAACTTTCCCAACCCAGTAATAAAGCTACCTAATAAACATTTTGATACAAAATTATATACAGGAAATGGTTCCACAGGACAAACAATAACGTATGATTTTGGGCCTGATTTTGTATGGATGAAAAACAGATCTACAACTAATAACCATGCAGTAGTAAATACAGTTATAGGAAGGGCTAAAGGTTTATATCCAGATTCATCAAGTGCTGAATTTAATAGTTCTGCTGGAAGAGATGTTTCTGCATTTACTTCAAATGGATTTACAGTTGGAGAACCAGAACAAGCAAGCTCTACAAATAACAACGGATCAAATATTGTTGCGTGGGCCTGGAACGGAGGTGAAGCACCAAATATAACGTATAGAGTAGTTGTTTCAAATGCTGGAGGCAGTGGAAATAAGTATAGATTTAGAAATTCAGCAAATGACGCAACTTTCAATGCCGATGCGGTAACTTTAAATCTTGAAGAGGGCGGTACTTATATTTTTAATATGGATGATGCGACAAATGCTAGCCATCCATTTATGATTGGAACGACAGCTAATGATAATACAACAGCTTTCGGTTCTGGAATTGTTTACAAATTAGATGGAGTTGTTAAAACATTTGCACAGTATCACGCTGGTTTTGCAGCAGCAACAACTAGAAGATTAGAATTTACAATACCAGTTTCAACAAATAATTTATTCTATTTTTGTTACTCTCACTCTGGGATGGGGGGTGCAGTTAATACAAATTCAACTACAGGATCAACTAATTTTGATGGTATTGATTCTACAGATACAGATGTTTTAGCTGTTGTCAAAGCAAATACAACCGCTGGTTTTTCCGTTGTTACTTGGACTATACCTCATTCAAATGATTACCATATAGGGCATGGATTAGGAGTAAAACCAGACTTAATAATTACAAAAGATAGAGATGTAGGTTATAACTGGTGGACATTTACTGATGTATTTGATGGTAGTAATGACTATTTAGCCTTAAACTCATCAGGTCAAGCTAATGATGCTGAAGGGTTTAATGTCTATCCACCTACATCGCAAAAATTTGAAGAACATTCTTCTTTTAATGGAAGTTCTGGAAATATGGTTGCTTTCTGTTTTAGCTCTGTATCTGGATACTCAAAAGTCGGTACTTATTTTGGAAATGGCTCAACTGATGGTGTGTTTATCTATACAGGTTTTAGACCAGCTTGGATATTAGTCAAAAGATCAGTAGGTGACGGAAATGGTTGGACTATTGTCGATAATAAAAGAGATCCTCATAATCCAATGACCAAACAATTATATCCAAACTTAAGTTATGCTGATTCTAATTATGATGGTATAGATTTCTGTTCTAATGGATTTAAAATGCGTCAAACTAATGCTTGGGTCAACGGAGCTACTAGGTATCTTTATGTAGCATTTGCAGAATCACCTTTCAAATATGCAAGAGCAAGGTAGTATATAGTTATGGCATTTAAATTAGACGGAAAACCTCTAGCAGTTGATGTTGCATTTAAAACATCAAAGGGAACACAATACCCTGCTAATTGGTTAAGGTTATCGACAGCAGAAGAAAAAGCAGCTATAGGAATTACAGAAGTAGCTGATGATCCAGTTTATGACTCACGTTTTTACTGGGGTAATGGAACTGCCAAAACTCTTACAGATACTAACGAAGTTGATGAGAATGGTGATCCATTATTAGATGAAAACGGAAATCAAGTTGTTACTTTAGGTGTTAAATCAGTATTAAAGGCACAGGAAAAAGTAATTGCTGGTAGTTTATTAGCCAAATATGATTGGTACGTTATTAGAAAAGCAGAGACATCAAAAGCTATTCCAACGGCAATAAAAACTTACAGAACTGCTGTTAGAACTGCTTGTACAACAAGAGAAACAGAAATAGATAATTGTGCAGATACCGCAGCTTTAGTTACTTTATATGGAAGCACAGAACAAAGTGATAAAACTTTTAAACCAAATATGACACAATATCCAGACGATCCTAATAGCTAATTGTATTTTTTAGAAATATATAAAGTAAAATACTTAAACAAACAAATATGATAAAACTGGTCATAATTTTTTCTCTATCATTTGTCTTGTCATTAACCCCATAGTGACGTAGAGAGGGGATAGAGCTACAATAAGCAGTAATACAAGCACACTTGTAAAAGATAGTGCTTTAAGTATCGTAAATTTAATCATGTTTCAAAAAATTGCTAATGTTCTTAGCATTGTTTCTTTTCTTATGGTAGCTTCCATGAGTGGTGGAGCGTACTTTGGTTACAAGTATGTAACTTCGGAACAGTTTAAATCAAAAGTTATGAATGAAATTCTTGGAAATGTTCAAGGAATGATGCCAAAAGTATTAGAGAAAGGCTTACCTGATCTTACTGGCCCATCTTTACCAGTACCACCAAAAGGATTAGGAATTTGAACTGCTGGCATTGTAAAACTGAACTTATTTGGGGTGGAGATCACGATATGGATGGCGAAGATTATCCATTAAGGTCTGGAGAATATAGTATGGTTACTAATCTTTCTTGTCCTAAATGTAATTCTTTTGTAGAAGTTTATTTGCCTAGAAATGCTTACGATTAATGATCTTTGGATTTTTAAAAAAGTTAGTCAAATACTACATAGATAAATTAATACATTGGATGCGTATGACAAAATTTAATTTAGAATTAGACAACGAAATAAAAAAATATCACGAAGAAATGGATAAAAAAGTTAAAAAACCAAAAATTGTAGAAAAAGGTACTTTCGGAGAAGATGGCTGGTCTATTTCTATTGGAGATGTAGAAGATGGAGATACCTGATATAAGTATTCCTGAGATATATGTTCCAGATGTTCCAGAAATATACAGCCCACACTATATAACTATTACTGCACCACCTGAGATAGATGTTCCTGGTTGTACTTATCAGCATCGAGATATAAAAAATACTGGTAATCGTAATTTATTACTGGAAGATCCTAATGGAGTGTTTACTACCTGTGATTTTCCATTTCCTAGCTTTGTTCCTCTTGATTATTCTCCAGAAAATTTAGTAATAACTGAAGAAGTTCCTGTTGAAAACGAACCACCACCTTTTCCAGAAACAGAACAGCCAAAGATTCCTGATGCACCACCTCCCCCTCCACCAGATTTTCCTCCTTGTCCTGGTAAAAATGACCAGCGAGTTGGGGATTTTCGTAACGATAAAAAATTAGAACGTGTTATTGGGCATGAGAGAGGGCAAAATGGAAGTGAGTGCATAACTCTTTATGAAGCAGTTGAGTGGAAAGAACAATACATTCCTTCTGCTCCACAGTTTGTTGGGGTTTTTAGCCTTGCTTTGGTTGGTGCTTCTGCACCATTGGTACTTCAGCTTGTACGGCCAATAGTAAAACAGATAGTTACTAAAATTACAAAGAAAAAGAAAACCAGTTCTTAATCGTGGAACTGGCAAGCGATTGATTTGAAATGAGTCAAATTGAAGTAAATTGTGGGGAATGGTGCTGATGTGCGTGANNATGCGTCAACNTGANNTGNATGACATCGNNNTTCATNGAANTAANAAAGAGNNTCTANATTGCNAAGNTANNAATGACTCTGAGTTNAATGACAACGAGAAACAATAAGTTGTAGCTTCACCTCGCAGACGATTAAATCCTAGAGGTGTTAAAAAGGTTTAACGTAATACCTTAAACGATGGATTTGTGAAGATACGAAAAGCACTAAATCGAAAAGATTCACATTACAAGGAATGAAAATAGAGTGAAGTTCACTTCGCAAACCTATTAAGTTATAGAAGTGTTAAGGACAGTTTTAATCGTAAACTGAAAACGATAGTTTTGACGGGCAGGGAAATGAGGGGCGAGACACGGAGGCATACGGAACTGTCAAAGTGAAGAATAAAACCGCTTCAAGATGCACTACATAGAGGCAAATCGAGGGAAGTCGAACTAATCATCTCGCAAACCTATTAAGTTATAGAGATGTCAAAGAAGGTTTTTATCGTAAACCTACAACGATAGTTTTGAAGCGAAACAAGGCGAGTCAGAGTGAGCAACTCTGTCTTGATGCGAGCCAAGGTGAACCGAGTAGTTTTCATCTTGTCAACCTATTAAGTATCAAAGATGTTAAGGAAAGTTTATCGTAAGACTTACAACGATTGAAGAGAGTCAAGTTAAAAAGAAACGTTTCGAGGGGCACAGAGCCGAAATTACCTTGAGCAAATTTGCACAACAAAGAGCGACACAGAATTAAATGGATGAGAAGTGAGGGGGGTTGATGCGAGTCGCTAAGAAGATTTCTTAAAGTCTGACTTTTCGATCAAAGACTTAGGTAATCTTTCTCCTTTTCTTTGCAACTGCAATGATTCTTTTCTAGCACCATCAGCAGCAGAAGCGATAAACGCATGATGAATTTGTTTAGTCTCTAACTCACGTTGTTTCGCTGGATCTAGATTGTCTTTGTTGATGTGAGTAAACAATCTACGAGTATGCCTACGATGCTTCTTGATACCAGCATTAGCTTGTTGTGCAGAATAATCTACACTCTCTTTATCAGTAAGAACTCGTAAAGATTGATCTTTATAGATCTCTTTAATAATTAAAGGTCTATTAATTGCTTCACGCAATTTCATTAGTCTTTCAATAACTTTAACCATACTAAAATCATCCCATTCTTTGTCTGGATAAAGGCTATAGAAAAACTCTTTGACTTGATGATGGGGTACAAGATCTCCTTTTTGGAGACCTTGCCAATCGATACCTCTTATTCTTGGATTATCTATCATTACTCTGCTACCTCTACAAGTTCAGATGCGGAGAATCTACCAAATCTTGGTCTCCATGTACCTAATCCTTCAGCTTTACCAGCCATAGCAATGATTCTATTTAGCTGAGATACACTTAATATCTCATCGTCAACCATTAGTTCAAAAGTACATTTCCAATCTGGAAAAAGTAATCTTTGAACCCAAACACCTCTTGATGTAAATGCTGTATTAGAGAAGTAGCTTTGGTCTTTTGTGTACATTTCCAGAGCATTTTTTGATCCCTCGTATTCGATTAATGGATCATTAGTAACAACAACAGAACGAAGAACGTCTTTACCTAACTTCCATTTGGTAGCAGCGTTTCT
>FUFK010075467.1_pt1 | contig 18096 bp, 21 predicted proteins | sample 1021851 | NCBI WGS metagenome assembly FUFK01 (sample SAMEA51879418, study PRJEB19060) | metagenome
TTCCATTAATTGATCAACACGATCAACAAGGTTTTTGGGGAGGAAAATTTGGAGGTAGTTTTATACCTGAAACTTTAAAAAAACCAGTAGAGGATTTAACAAAAGAATTTAAGAAACTTAGAAATAATAAAGCCTTTTTAAAAAAAAGAGATTATTATTTTAAAAATTATATTGGATCTCCAACCTCTTTTGTGAAATTAGAAAATTTGTCCAATCATTTAGGTGGAGCTCAAATTTGGGCAAAAGTAGTTTCTGAAGCAAATGGAGGTGCGCATAAAATCTATAATGCCACTGTTCATGCACTAATTTGTAAAGCTATGGGTAAAAAATATATCGTTGGCGATACTGGTGCTGGATATGCAGGAAAAATGTTAAGTATGGCAGCTAAAAAATTTGGACTTAAATGTAAAATTTTTATGGGTGCTAAAGACATNAANAGACAAAAACCAAATTGTGANGCTATGAGAAAAAANGGTGCAGAAATAGTACCNGTTTATTCTGGNAGTCAGACTTTAGTTGATGCAGTGAGTGAATGNATGCGATATTGGGTATCTAATTGTGATAATACACACATGTGNGTTGGNAGTACTGTTGGACCGAATATCTTTGTAAAAATATGTGGTTGGTCAACTGCACAAATTTCTAGAGAATTAAAAACGCAGCTTAAAAAAGAATTTAAAAAAATTCCAAATAAAATTAAGTTAATTAATTGTGTTGGAGGTGGTAGTTCTGCATATGGATTTTGGAGTGAGTTTATTGATTTTGATAAAAAACAAATAGAATTAATTGGTGTAGAAGCTGGAGGTCCTAAAAAATCTAAACTTCATGCAGCACCACTAAGTAGAAATGCAAAAGTTGGTATTTTGCACGGAGCAGCTTCGTATGTTTGCCAAAATAATGAAGGACAAATTAATGATACAGAATCTATAAGTGCTGGTTTAGATTATCCTGGAGTTAGTCCTATTCATTGCTTTTTAAAAGATACTAAAAGAGCACGATANACTTATGCAACAGATGAGGATGCACTTAATGCACATGTAATGGTAACTAAATTTGAAAAACTTAATCCAAGTTTAGAACCAAGTCATGCTTTTGCTGAGGCAATAAAAATTGCTCCAAAATTAAGCAAAGATACAATTATAATTGTTAACTCTTGTGGTGATGCAAAAAAAGATAGAGATATTTTAAGAGAAAGATTAGGAAAACATTAATGAGCTCTTTACTTAAAAAAGCTTTTTTAAATGCAAAAAAAGAAAACAGACCTGCCTTACTGACTTATACAGTTGCAGGTGATAATACTAAAAAAAAATCTTTAGAAATTCTTAAGTCTATTTCAAACTTTGCTGATATTTGTGAATTAGGTTTTCCTCACAACACTCCCATAGCTGACGGAGGTCAAATCCAGACTAGTGCCTACAGAGCAATTAAAAATGGTATCAAAATTAATGATGTATTTTCAATTGCAAAAAATTTTAAAAAATCAAAAAAAAATACACCAATTATTCTAATGGGTTATTACAATATGATATTTCAGTACAATGAAAATAAATTTTTAGATAAATGTAAAAAATCAAAAGTAGATGGACTAATTGTTGTAGATTTACCTTATCCTGAAAACAAAAGTTTTGCATCAAGATGTAAAAAGAATGGAGTAAATTTTATACAGCTGGTCTCACCTACTACTTCTCAAATTAGATTAAAAAAAATAATAAAAGACTCACANGATATGGTTTACTATATAAGCATGTTGTCAACTACAGGNGGNAAACTAAAAGTNTCNCCAAAGAAAATCTTGGAAAGATACAANAAAATTAAAAATCAAAATAAATCAAAAAATGTGGTGATTGGCTTTGGTATTACAGAAAAGACGATNAAATCTCTTAAAAAAGCTGATGGTNTAGTAGTTGGTAGNGCNATATGTANNGAAATATCTAAATCAATTGAAAGAAGACAAAATACTGTCACAAATGTTACTAATATCGTTAAAAGATTAAGAAATAAAATTCAATGAACTGGATAACCAAAATTATNAAAGCNNGTGAAAAGATAAAAACNGCTATACGTGAACGAGCTACTAAAGAAGATATTGCAAAAAGTGAATGGACAAGTTGTTGTCGTGGACCTATTCTAAAGAAAGATTTAGAAGCAAACCTTTGGGTATGTCCAGATTGTAATAAGCATCATAGAATTAAACCAAAACAAAGATTTGATATTTTGTTTGGAAAAAANAACTATGAANTTTTTAAAACACCCATTCCAAAAGATGATCCTTTAAATTGGACAGACTCTAAATCATACAAAGATAGATTAAAAAGTGCTCGTAAGAAAACTGGATTAGATTGTGGAATGATGGTTGCATCTGGGACAATCAATAATATTAAAATAACAGCTGTTGCATCTGATTTTGACTTTTTAGGAGCTTCAATGGCTGCTGCAGAGGGTGAAGCATTTTTATATGGAATTCAACATGCAATAGAAAATCAAACACCATTTATATGTATAAGCGCTGGTGGAGGAATGAGAATGATGGAAAGTTTAATTTCATTATCTCAAATGACAAGAACTACACTTGCAATTAATGAATTAAAGAAAAATGGTTTACCNTACTTNGTNTGNATTACNGANCCNACTGCAGGAGGAATAACTGCTTCCTATGCAATGTTAGGAGATATTCATATTGCNGAACCNGGTGCTTTAATTGCATTTGCAGGTGCNAGAGTAATTCAAGGNACAGTAAAAGAAGAATTNCCTGAAGGTTTTCAAAAAAGTGAGTATGTTGAGAAAACTGGNTTTGTTGATTTAATCGTAGAGAGAAGAGATCTAGCATCTAAAATAGGAACTTTATTATCAATATTGTTAAAACAAAATTCTGCTATAAGTTCTGAGCAAAATGAAACTTCAGAAGATACTCAGCAATTTTCAAAAGTTGCATCCTAAAGAAATAGATTTATCTTTAGATAGAATTCAAAATCTTTGTAAAAAATTAGGAAATCCTCAAGATAAAATTAAGGCCATATCAGTTGTTGGAACTAATGGAAAGAACTCTACCATCCAGGCTATTTATGCAATTCTTAAGGAAGCAAATTTAAAATGCAATGTTTATACAAGCCCACATATACAAAAAATTAATGAAAGATTTGTATTTAATAATCAGGAATTAAATGACGAGGAATTAGCTGATTTATTAGAAGAGGTTGAAAAAATTAATAATAACGAACCAATAACTGTTTTTGAAATGTTATCAGCTTGTTTTTTTTATAAAGCTGCCCAATATCCTGACAATATCAACTTAATAGAAAGTGGTTTATTCCACCGTTTTGATGCTACTAATATTTTAAAGAGTAATCTTGCAAGTATAGTAACCTCTATAAGTAAAGACCATCTCGACTGGCTTCCAAAAGAAAATCAAACAATTGAGCAAATTGTTTTTGAAAAAACATCAGCCTTACTTAATTCAAATATTATTATCGCTAAACAAAATAAAGAACAGACGATGGAATGCATTAAAAAAACTATAAAAAATAACTCTTCAAATAAGTTATTTTTTAATGAAGACTATAGTTATTCAATTCAAGAGAATGGTTTTTTTTACTATGAGGATAAATTGGGAGGTTTGAAACTTCCTCTACCGAACGTTCTTGGTCAGTTTCAACTAGAAAATATATCGACTGCTATTGCAACTATAAGAACTTTAAATCTTGGAATTCAAAGCAATGAAATAGAAAGTGGTATTCAAAATATTAATAATCTTGCAAGATTACAGGAAATTAAATCTGGAAAANTAAAAGAACTTGTAAAAAATAATACATTATTAGTTTCTGGGGATCATAACCCTGATGGAGCTAGAGTGGTAAATGAATATCTCCAAACTTTAGATTGTAATAAACACATNATCTTAGGTATGATGTCCAACAANGATCANAATGAGTATATTANTTATTTTAAAAATATCTCAACCTTGACCACNATTGATATTCCAAACCAACCTAATTCAATTGGNGGAAAAGACTTAAAAAACAAACTAAATTCATTCAAAAATGTTCAGTACAAAGAAGATATATTTGATGCAATCAAGTCTATTTCGGTCAAGAAAAACGATNTAATNTTAATTACAGGTTCTCTTTATCTNGCNGGAGAAATACTTAATTTNAATTAGATATTTTTTTCTAAAAATTCTTTCATGTGNCTTTCAGGNACNCCACCAACTTTTCTATCTACTTCAACACCTTTTTTGTAAATAATAACAGTTGGTACNCCTCTTATACCAGCAGCNCTTCCAGTATTTATTCCACCATCTTCNACATCAGCATAATAAAAACCAGCTTTACCTTTGTATTCATCAGCTAATTTATCCATCACTGGTTTTAAAGCTTTGCAAGGTCCNCACCAAGCAGCTGAAAACTGNATTACTGAAACATCTTCATTTTTGATTTTACTATCAAAATCTTCATCTTTAAAATCTATAAGCATAAATCCTTTCTATAAATTAAAGTTTTAAAGTCAACTATGCAATTTCATATTTTTTTTCAATAGACATAATAAATTCATTTATTTCATCTAATTTTTTTAGTTCTTCCTCATCATCTCTATTAGATGCTTGATCTCTTAAGGTNTCTATTTCAGTGTATGCCATTGCTATAGTTTGCCACTTTTCTCTATTTTTACTTAAAATTCTTCTAGCTATCTCACTTTTAATATTTTTATATAAATCAGGTGGCAATACGTGAGGTGCTTCTTGGTAAATAATTTTTTGCCCAAACCATGCACATCTTTTATCTTGAAATTTATCTAATAATCTTAATTTATCTTCCCATGATGAACTGTGCCAAGTTTTGAATAAAGCAGTATCTTTGTTTGGAACAAATTTCTCATACAAAGTTTCCTCAGGAAGTAAATCTTCTTGGTTTTGAGTTTGTGCCTTTTCTTCTGCAGCTTCTCTATTAATGATTTGAATATTTTTGCATAAGTTTTCACTAGATCTAACTAATTTAGCTCTTTTTTGAATTGTTTCTAAATCTAGATCTGCATAGGCTTTTTCTTTTAAAGCAAATTTTTTATCTAATACAACAGGCGCTTTATTTGTTTTAATAACTCTTAAAGCTTTAGGACTTATTTTTTTAAGATTAGCTTTAAGATCATTAACTGACATATTTAAAAAAGGCTCTGGATCTCTTCTTAAATCCCATAAATATCCCCAAGAAGCATAAGATGGATGAAAACAATGTTCTGGATGTAATGTTGAAACTAAATACATCATATTTCTTCCTTTAACATTTTCAAAAATTGAATAAATACCNTCTCCTTTTAAAATAGATTCCACACTACTCTTTGTAGAGGTAGTTAAAAATTTTTCCCAATTATCGTTATGCTTTTCTTTTATAATTCTTAAAATTTTTAAACTTGTAAATGCATCATGATATGCAGTGTGTTGTTGTGANGTATCAAATCCTTGTTGTCTTGCTAAACCTTCAAGAGCAAGACTTTCATTTCCAGCATCTGTTAGTTCAGTTTTTAAAGTTTCAGAATTAATTGTTTGTGCAGCTCTTGCAACATGAAGACCGTCGTGTTCTTTATTTGGAGACGAGTGAGTAATATAAGGATATCTGTTACCTTTAAAAAAATTAAAATGAAACATACGTCTATCAAAATTTAANTTACTCCATCCCATNAATAATGCTGGNGCAGCTTTTGAGAAGAAGTTTTCAACTGCTCCTAAGAATTCATAATGAGAATAGTTTCCTTTNGTAAGTAAATCTATACTTGTTGAGTTTACCAATAGAGCTTTAGCACTTGGCACTTCTCCTTCTGGCATTCTGCCTCTGATATTTAANTTACCAATTTCATTTAAATTTTTATCAACAACAACNGCTCCAACCTCAATAATTGATCCCCAAATAGTGCTATTAGTTGTTTCAGTGTCGTAGATTACAAATTTGTCCATATTTTCTTATATATTTTAAGTTAAATTAGATAGTTCATGAAATTTTTTTAATCTTCCTAAAAACAAATTTTGATAGATGACTAAATCATGTCCTTGAATTTTAAATTCTTGGAATAATTTATCTACAGTGCAGACCAANATNACACAAGAAGTGATATTGGAGTTATACACAACATTATGAGCTAAAGAATACGCGCTGGTTTGTAATAACCATGAATCGATATACTCAGCTTTCTTTGGTTTATTGCTTTGTTTAAAATCTATAATTGTTTCTCTTCCTTCATAAACTCCAACACAGTCNGCAGTGCCNGCATANTTATCTGGATAGTANAANGTACANTCAACACCCCATATTTCTTCNAATCTATTTTTTAAACCATNATCTATTATTTCTTTTGCCATCAANTTATATTGTTCATTATCATCAAAAAAACTTAAATTTTCTCTNCCAAGNAAATAAGATTCTAANTAGTTNTGCATCTGTGANCCTCTNCTGCTTGCNGCTTTTGTGATAGCTTCAGCTTCTTTATATCCTGTTCTCTCNCTCCAATTNGCTAATGCTGCTTTATCCTCATCAGATTTAGTAACATCTAAAATTGAAGTAACACTTGGTAATTTTTCTTCTCCCAAAAGGTATCTTCTAATACCATCAACTGTTGCTCTTGAAGATTTTGGATAATCATATTTACGATTCCATTGCATGAGATTTCTTATAAATGGTATTATCAAAAAAAAGAAATTAATTTTTAATTTGTCTTTGTTTATCAACAAATTTTTCAACGTTGTCTGTTTGTACAGCTTTCTCAACTTGTTCTGGATCTTTTATACTTTCCAAAGTTCTATTTATTGATCTTGCATCTGTTCCAAATTTATCAACTACACCCATAGCATCTTCTAATTTTTTTCTAAGAACTACTATGTTGTCAAAGTGTTTTGAAAATCTTGTGCTTATTGTTTTTAAATGATTATAGATTTCAGTTGCTCCCTTTTGAACTTTCAAGGATTGAAATCCCATGTGTAAAGATTGCAAATATGCTGACAAAGTATTAGGGCCACAGATTACAACTTTATATTTTTTCATTAATTCTTGAGTTAATAATTCTTTTGTACTTGGGTCTTGGTATTCAGTTAACTCTTTGTATAAACTTTCTGTAGGAGCATACACAATTGCAAAGTCAGTAGTTTTTGGTGGTACAATATATTTTTCATTTACACTTTTAGCTTTTGCTTTAAATGCAGTGGCTAATTTTGCTCTAGCATCGGCAACTAACCTTTTGTCTTCCGCGTCATGACCATCGGTAATTGCTTTAAATTTCTCCACTGGAAAATGACTATCAACTGGAACTAAAACATCACCTTGAAGCTTGATTGCAAATTCTACATTCTCACTTGTATTTTCTTTCATTTTCACATTTGTCATGAATTGAGAAGCTGGTANTAAATCTTTAATCAGTGCATCCAAACTAAACTCTGCAAGAGTTCCATATTTTTTAACTCCNGCCAAAATNTTTGTTATTCCTTCTTGGCTTTGGTTTAATANTTGAACTTGNTGATTAAAATTTCCAACTTTTTCATCTACTTTAGTTAAAGCTTCTGTCATATCTTTTGTTACTCCAGTAGACAGATTNTTAAATGAAGTGGACATTGCNCCAAGTGAGCTATTGATTGTTGTATTTAAGGTATCCTTNAAACTTGAAATTTCNGATTTTAAGTTAGCTATTTCTTCAGCTTCTTTATTTTCTTTTTGATCTTCAGGCTTAGATCTNAAATTTAAGTAAAGAATTGCTGAAACTACTCCAAGCAACAGAATTAAAATAACTAAAAATATAGCTTCCATGAATCACTTTATATCATATATAAAATATGTAATGGAATTATTATTAATATTTAAAATTATTATTGGTTTAGGAATACTAGTTGGTCTTTATGCAATCCTTNGAAACCTAGATATTATTAAAATTATTCTTATTTATTGGAAAGATTTAATTCTTAGAAAGTAATCTAGCTAAACTTTGAAGTGATTTATTTTTAGACGATGATTTAGATATCATCATACAAGCCTCCGATTTTAAAATCTCACCATCTTTTAAAATTCTTAAATTATTAGCTTTTAAAGTTTCTCCTGTTGAAGTGATGTCAGTAATTATTTCTGATGAACCAGTAAAAGGATATGCCTCGGTAGCACCTAAACTATCTACTAATTTAAATTGAGTAACCCCTTTAGAAAATAAAAATTCTCTTGTTAAATTTGGATATTTGGTTGCAACTCTTAATCTTTTCTTTTTCTTATCTCTAAACTCAAATGCTATTTCCTCTAAATCAGCAATAGTTTGAACATCAATCCAAGGATCTGGAATTGCAACTACTAACGTAGCCTTNCCAAAATCATATTTTTTAATAACATTAATTTTCTTTTGAATATTTATTTCACTCTCTTTCAACAAATCAAATCCAGAAAATCCTAGATCTAATGAACCATCTCCGAGTCTTTCTATAATTTCTCTTGCATGAAGGTATAAAATTTTAACATTTTTCTTTTGTTTAATTGAACCTAATAAATCTCTTTCTCCTCTTTCTGAAATTAGATTTAATTTATTTTTTTTAAATATGTTTAAGACATCCTTTCTGAGTCTGCCTTTGCTAGGAATTCCAATATTTAAAATATTTTTCTTCATTAATAATTTAAATTTAATGCAGCCCCAACTGCTGGTATTTGTTTTTTTGACCCAAGATCAGAAATTAATCGATCATAACGACCACCATTAATAATATTTTTTAATTTATTTTTTGATTTAACATCAATTTTAAAAACCATTCCTGTGTAATATTCTAATTGTCTTCCAAAAGAAGTTGAAAATACTACATTTAGTTTTGAAACTTTATTTTTAGAGACAGGAAAATATCTTTGATCAACCACCAAATTAATTCTATTTTTTTTAAAAAATTTATTTAACTCAGATGCAGCTTCATTGATTGGACATTTAATTTTTAAAAAGTCTTTAATAATTTTTGAAACACCTTTACCTTTACTAGCTCTTCTTGGATCTTTAATTTTGTTATCAAATCGATTTAATATCTCATTAATAGTTCTTCCTGCTATTACATTTGATAAATCTTCTTTTAGCATTTTTAAATAACGCTTTTTATCTATTTCAACAATAGTTGGATCTACATCAGAGTTTGTCTCTAATCTTTTTAAAAGATCATTAAAGTAATCTTCTCTCCAAAAATGTCTTGATAATCTTAACTTCCATCTTTTTGGAATATCTAATTTTGAAATTAACAAATTAAATATCTCAACGTTTCCTATTGTTAATTTACCTGAAGAATATTTAATGTTTTGAAGAGATTTTAGTGAGGTATTGATAATTTCTTTATCATCATTTTTTTCATCTTTAGAACCTAAAATTTCAAATCCAATTTGATCTCGGATAATAGANTCACTTTTATTTTCNGATTTTCTATAAGCTTGACCNCTATANAAAATTTTTTCTTTTCCTTTNAAATTATTNTCTAANTATCTNAANCANGATGCAATTGTTAAATCTGGTCTAAGACATANCTCGCTTCCATTTTGATCAGTAAATGAAAAAATAAATTTTCTAAAGTTTTCACCTGACCTTTGAACGATATGATTAGCCTCAATAACTGAGGGTAAATCTATNTATTTGTAACCCTTAGATTTTACTGATCTAAGAATGTTTTCAGATAAGTTTTTTGATTTCATCTATTAAATTTGATTTTGGAAATGTTTTGTTATTTTCACCTTTAACACCTTTAAGATTTTTTATCGTTACTGTGCCTTCATTAAATTCATTATCACCACATATAACTGCTACATTTAATTCACGCTTATTTGCTAAGGTTAATTGCTTACCTAAATTTTTCTTTGTATCTAAAAAAATTTCTGCATTAATGTTATTTTCTCTTAATTGATCTACAATTTCATAATAATTTTTTAGATATTTTTCATCCATCACACAGACTAAAACAGGCTTTTGATCATCCACCTTAATCTGATCTAATTGTAAAAGTGCAAATAACAATCTATCCACACCAAAACTAATCCCTGTACCTGGAATATCTACCCCTTTAAATCTTGAGATAAGTTTAGCATAAGNACCTCCCGAACAAATGCTNCCAATATCAACTTCTTTTCCTTTATTATTTGTAACTTTAAAATTTAGNTTAGTTTCAACAATAAAATCAGAATAATAAGATAAACCTCTAACAATAGTAAAATTGGTTTGTACTTGTTCTAAATTAGAACCAAGTCCTAAAATTTCAAAAACTTCATCAAGCTCTTTAATTCCTTCTTGAGACAATGGATTTTTTAAATTTTCTTTTAATTGTTTTATGTCTTTTATTTTTAAGAAATTTAATATTAGTGATACTTGTTCATCTGTTAGATCAGCACCTTTTGTAACTGCACCACTTGCATCTTTTCTCTCTTTTTTAAGAAGNTCNTCAACACCTTTTAAACCAAATCCAGGTTTATCTAATTTATCAATAGCTCTAATTACTTTTAATTGTTTATCTTCAGATATTTTTAAATCATCAATTAAACCTTGTACTATTTTTCTGTTACTAATATTGATTGTGAATTGATCTTTATTCAAACCACAATCTAAGAGTGTACTTGAGATTAAATTACAAAGTTCTGCATTAGCTTGAGCTGAATTAACATTTCCAACAATATCAAAATCAGCCTGCATGAACTCTCTGTATCTTCCATTTCCTGCTTTTTCNTTTCTAAAAACATTNTGAATTGCNTATCTTTTGTAAATTGATGGAAGCTCTTGGTTNTTTTGAGCAACAAATCTAGCTAAAGGACTAGATAGNTCATATCTAAGTGTAATATTTTTATCACCNTCTTTGAATGAGAATACATCAGACATAGGGTTATCCTCGTCCTCTGCTAAAAACGAACCAATATTTTCGCTGATCTCAAAAGAAGGTGTCTCTAATGGTTCAGCTCCAAATTTTAAAAAATTTTTTTCAATCACTTTTAAAAGTTGTTTTTTTAAAACTAACTTTTTATTCCAACGATCTTCAAATCCAGATGGTAAGGAAGGATTGAGTTTTTTATCTTTTTCCATTTTAGTGGTACTTTGGGTAGGTTACGCTCCTACGACTTCGGATCCACAAACCGACGTGATACTATTTCACCACCAAAGCTTATCCTTTAGTTATTATCTTATTTTATGTGGAATGAAAATTATAATATAAATAAATAGCCTAATGGCTATGGAAACAGTTTCTGTGAGTACTTCTATAAGTAATTCTGTATGTAATATTTATATTCATGAGCAGCGTTTTAGACAAAAATTATTAATATTCAAGGCTTAAATAAAAAAAGGACGTTAATCTACTAAATGTAGAAGTAACGTCCTTTATAAATTTTACGAAAATTAGTCTATTTTTTTTAAATTTACTGCAGAAGGACCTTTAGGACCGTCTTCTAATGTGAATTCAAGTTTATCACCTTCATTAAGAAATCTCATTCCAGCAGCTTTTACNGCTGAAGCATGTACAAAGGCATCTTTCTCTTTGTCGTCTCTCTCTATAAAGCCATATCCCTTTTTACCATTATACCATTTTATTTTACCTTGTAGTGTACTCATCTTATTTCTTCGTCCTTTTGTTATTTATTATATTAATTAAGTTAATTTCTTTTACAGGTATTTCAAGATCAAACTTTGTGGTGGTGGCTGAGGAAGGATTCGCACCTCCGACACAAGCCTTTTCAGGGCTCTGCTCTACTCCTGAGCTACTCAGCCTTATTTATCCTCTAAAGATAATTCTTCCTTTAGTAAGATCGTAAGGTGTCATCTCCACAGTTACATTNTCACCTTGAAGAACTCTAATTCTGTTTTTTCTTAACTTACCTGCTGTGTGAGCTGTAACNGTATGACCGTTCTCTANCTTAACTCTAAACATTGCATTCGGAAGNAGGTCTATCACAGTCCCCTTGAATTCAAGTAAGTCTTGTTTTGACAAATTTATTTTCTCCTTATTCTTTTTAATACTGATTGAGCATGCCCAACCAGGCCTTCNTAATTTGCAAGTGTTATAACTGATGGTCCAAGACTTTCAATACCCTTTTTTGATAGGTTTATGTATGAAATTCTTTTGTAGAATTCGTTTACACTTATACCACTNGANTATTTTGCTGATCCGTTAGTTGGTAAAACATGGTTTGAACCTACATTATAATCCGTCATAGCCATAACAGCATATTTTCCTAAACAAATTGATCCTGAATTTTTTATTTTTGAAACAATAGATTTATAATTTTTAACATTTAACTCTAAATGCTCTGGAGCTATTTTGTTAACAATATCGATAATTTTTTTATCCGAATTTATATGCATTAAAATTCCATTATTTTGCAAACTTCTCTTTGCAATAGATTCTCTTGGAATTTCTTTTAATTGTTTAATTATTTCAGTTTTAACTTTATTTAATAAGTTTTTATCTTTTGAAATTAATATGCACTGTGCAAGATCATCATGTTCTGCTTGTCCTATTAAATCACTTGCAACCCATTCTGGATTAGAATGCTTGTCACAAACTATTGTAACTTCAGAAGGACCAGCAGTCATGCCCTCAATTCCAACATCTCCAAAAACTTCTTTTTTTGCAGCTGCAACGTAAGCATTTCCAGGCCCTACAATTTTATCAACCTTTTTAATTTTTTTTGTTCCATAAGAAACTGCAGCAATAGCAGATGGTCCACCAATTGAATAAATTTCCTTAATTTTACATTTTTTAGCAGCATATAATACTGCTGGATTTTGTTTTCCTTTATAGCCTGGGTTAATCATAACTATTCTTTTTACACCAGCAACAATAGCTGGAATTGCATTCATTAATACACTAGATGGATAGGATGCAGTTGAACCAGGCACATAAATTGCAACCGAGTCTAATGGTAAATATTTATACTCAAGTTTATTTTTAAATTTATCAGTGTAAGAAATATTTTTAAANTTTTGTAATGAATGAAATTTATAAATCCTGTTGTAAGCAGTATCGATAGATTTTTTTACAATAGAATTTAATGATTGAATTGATTTTTGAATTTGATTTGAGCTAGGCTTAATTACTGAATTTTTATTAAATTTTTTCTCATATTTTAGTAANGCTTTATCACCATTTTTTTTAACATCTTTAATAATGTTAGTGACTGAAACAGAACTTGATTGAACTTTTCTCTTTCTTTGCATTAACAAATTATCTAATAATTTGTCAAAATTTTTCTTACTGCTATCTAAAACCTTCATCTCTAATTTATTTCGCTTTGATCCTCTAATATTGCTTCAATCGTTTCAGCGGTCAAAGCGATATGAGCATTATTACTAAAAAAGAGATTTATTTCATAAACATCGTTATTTTTCAAATAATCTATTCCTACTAATTCTAAAACCAATTCTTGATTTGATTGATCAATATTTTTTGACTTTACCTTATCAACAAAATCAAATCTGCAGATACTATTGACTTTTTTNTCCTCATTTTCATTTTCTACTTTAATACGCTCAATTGATAATAAAAATACNTTATTAGATTCTAGATACTTAATGTCTGAAACTTTTACTTTNGCTCCTGANCTACAAGCTGAAATCATTTGNAATCCCTCTTTGTCTGTAGCAATAATTTTGGCTAAATATTTGTTCATCTTTTTAATCTTTTTATTTTAACACCAATATTTTTTAATTTATTTTCAATTTTTTCATAACCACGATCTAAATGATAAATCCTATTAATTACAGATTTCCCTTGTGCAACNGAAGCTGCTAAGACAAGTGCCACTGATGCTCTTAGATCACTAGACATAACTTCTGCACCAATAAATTTCGTATTACCCTCAATATAAGCTTTATTATTTTTNGTCGTAATATTTGCACCNAATCTCTGTAATTCAGCAACATGCATAAATCTATTTTCAAAAATATTCTCTGTGATTGAACTTTTTCCTTTTGCTTTACACATCAAGACCATTAATTGCGCCTGTAGATCTGTTGGAATTCCAGGAAACTCTTTTGTTTTAATATTTTTAATAGACTTAATTTTTTCTGGTCCATTAATATGAATTTTATTTTTGCTTACTTTTATTTTGGCTCCNGTTTTTTTTAATAAATTAAGTTCTGTATTTATTATTTTTGGATNTAAATTGTTAANTTCTANANTNCCTTTAGCTAGAGTTGCTGCTACACAAAAAGTACCAGCNTCAATTCTATCAGCCATCACAGAATAANTTGTTGATTTTAAANNACTTACTCCGNTAATNGTACANGTTCTTCCTTTCCAATTAATTTTTGCACCNGCTGAATTAAGAAANTTAGTAAGATCTTTTATTTCTGGCTCAACNGCNCANTTTCTTAATACTGTTTTTCCTTTTGCNAAGCATGCAGCGATTATAGAATTTTCAGTTGCTCCAACAGTAATTTTAGGAAATCTAATNAATCCACCTTTAAGTTTGCCAAAAGATTTTGCTAAAATGTAACCATCTTTAATTTCATAATTCATCCCAAGTTTTTCTAAAGCTGACAAATGATAATTAACTGGTCTTGCNCCNATTAAGCAACCACCTGGTAATGATGTTTTTGACTTATGATATTTTGCAACTAANGGTCCTAATACTAAAATTGAACCTCTCATTGTTTTAACTAATGAATAACTNGCAAAAGTTTTCATNTNTTTATTGTTTGAAATTTTTGCAGTTTTTTTATCTTTNGAAAGTTCNANTTTTGATCCAAGAGACTTAAGTAAATTAAGCATAGTNNNAATATCTTTTACTCTTGGTAGGTTTTGAATNGTTACNGGTAAATCAAAAAGTAATGTAGCTGCTAATATTGGNANTGANGCATTTTTAGAACCTGATATTGAAACTTTGCCCTTGATTTTGCTAGGACCATCAATCAGAAATTTGTCCATAACTTACTTTTTAATTTTAGCAACCTGAATAGTAGTTTGTCCCTGATATTTACCGTTCTTAGATTTATAAGTTGTCTCTGGTTGAGTTTCTGATTTAAAAAATAAAAATTGGGCTATACCTTCATTAGAATAAATTTTTGCTGGATTAGGTGTAGTGTTGCTTAGCTCTATAACTATATTTCCTTCAAATTCGTTTTCAATTGGAGTTACATTGCAAATTATACCTGTTCTTGCGTAAGTACTTTTACCAACACATATACAAAGTACATCTTTTGGAATTCTGAAATATTCCACTGTTTTAGCTAAAACAAATGAGTTAGGAGGAATAATGCAATGCGGTCCCTTTTTCTCTATAAAATTGTCATCTGAAAAATTTTTTGGGTCGACTAAAGAATTATTTACATTAGTAAAAATTCTATATTCATCAGAAATTCTAACATCATAACCCATACTACTTAATCCATATGATATTTTTCCCTCTGCAACTTGATGATCTACAAATGGTTCGATCATATTGTGTTCTTTGCACATCTTCTTAATCCACGAGTCAGGCTGAATAGACATTACTTAGATTTTTTTTTATTTTTTTTTTGAAATAGTTTTCTTTTTTTTAAATTTTTTCTTAAAGCTAAGCTCAAACGCTCATTTTTATCTTTNGAACTCATTCTTTGTTGGGATTNGTCAAAAAATCTAACGANATTGGTTTATNAGGATCTAATGNTTTTGATGTGGGTTCTTCTTTTTTTGNNCCTTCTTTAGCTAAACGTTTAGCTTTTTTTTCTGCAAGNTTTCTTTCTCTTTTAGCTTGCTTCTCCATAAGCTTGTTGCCTTTNGTNGATTTATAATCGTAGTGAATTCCCATAACATTTTTTTTAGTAGATATAGATCATTATAATCAAAAAATTAAGGCAATAATTTGAAAAAAATGCTTTATTATCAATAAATTACTAAATGTATTTTAGCTCCTGTAGTTAAATGGCATAACAAGTCATTGGTAATGACTAGTTCCCTGGTCAGTACAGGGTGGGAGCACCATTAATTTCTGTAAAATTTTTTTCTAAATACAATTGAAATAGAAATTAGTAAAAAAAACGCTAAAAGAGGAACATAGATATCTGGAGAAAAAATAATATCTATTATTCCAGGAACTTCTGAATTTTGATCGATTACTTTTTCAATCCCACTTCCAATTGAAACTGCCAAAAAAATCTGAGGTATTATTCCTAAANAAGTTGCAAANANAAAATTTTTTACTCTTCACATTAAATAANGTNGGNAATANACANCTTATTTGCCAAGGAANTCCTCCAATAAATCTATAAANNAGCAAATAAAANAATTCAGATTTTNTAAATTTAATTTCAAGNTTTTGAAATTTATTAAGAAATTTTTCNCTAATTAAATCTCTTAAAAAATAATTTCCAAATATATATAAAAAAGTTGCNCCTACACTTAAACCAGTTACCACAANTANTGTTCCAATCCATTTCCCAAAAATAAANCCACNCATAAGTGCNACNGGAGATCCNAAGCCTANAAAAGGNAANACCCAAAGNACTGTTAGAAACAAAAAAGNAATTGAAACTAAAAATAAATTAGAATTCTTNAACTCAATTAAATAAGATCTATTATTTCTCAAAAAATCATAAGATGTAATCTCCTGNAGACTGAATTTTGAAAAGAAAAAATATAAAAATAAACTAACAATTAATANGTAAGATAAACCTATAAATAGTTTAATTTTTTTTGTTTTTTCCATGAATATTGTTATTTTATTCCTAAATCTTCTATTTGCTATTTTTATTATTGCTAATATAAAGGGGCAAAATTTATAAAATTTAATCAATTTATTTATGAAAAGAACATACCAACCTTCAAANAAAAAAAGAGCANGAAAACANGGCTTTAGATCNAAAATGAANACTAAAGGNGGAAANAAACTTTTAGCTAGAAGAAGAGCCAGAGGAAGAAAATCTTTAACTGTATCAGTNTAAANTAATGAAAAGCAAAATTGTTGCTCTTTCAAAAAACGAAGAATTTAAAAATTTACTTAAACAAAAAAAATTTTCAAATAAATACGTAACTATTTTCTTTGGTAAATTAATGAATAAAGATAATAAAAAACTCAATATTAGCTTTGTGACAAAAAAGAAAATTGGGAATGCAGTTAAGAGAAACAAGATTAAAAGAAGATTAAGGAATATTTTAAATGAAGCAGTTAAAAAAATATCAATAAATTTTAACTATTCATTNCTTGTTATCGCTAAGTCATCTATGCTAAATAATGAATACAAATTAATAAAAGAAACTCTATTTCANGATTTTGAAAAAATAAAATAATGAATATTTTTACAAATATATTAATTAAAATTATCAAAGGTTATAAATATCTGATTAGCCCTCTATTTGGACATTCTTGTAGATATTTACCTACTTGCTCAGAATACAGTATTGATGCACTTAAAGAATTTGGTCTGTTAAAAGGATCATTTTTAAGTATTAAAAGAATCTTATCTTGTCACCCAATCAAATTTTTAGGTGGTGGTGAAGGTTTTGATCCTGTTAAAAAAAANACAAAATTAAAATAATATGGATACTAAAAATATAGTAGCGGCAATTTCATTATCAGCAGCAGTTATAGTTTTGTATTCACTATTTTTTGCTCCTCCACCAATTACTAAAGAAAATATGGCTGAAGGAAATAAAGTTGAACAAAACAGTGACACACCTTCACTAGATCAAAAAGAAAATGTTGCTGAAATTTCTAGAGAAGATGCTTTAAATCAAAGTGAAAGGATTAATTTTGAAAATGAGAGTATTGTTGGTTCTATTTCGCTTAAAGGTGGCGTAATTGATGATCTAACTTTTAAACAATACAATNTTAGTCTAGACTCTCAAGAAAAAGTTACACTTCTTTCACCAAGAAATTCAAAAGATGGCTATTTAATTGAAAGTGGTTTTATTACATCTGATAAAAATGTTGAAATACCAAATTCAAGTTCTATTTGGAAAGTTTCAGGAAATAATAAGTTAACAGATCAATCTCCTATAAAAATATCTTGGACAAATGATCAGGGTATAACATTTGAAAAAGAGATTGCCTTAGATGACAAATATTTATTTTCAATTAAACAAAGTGTAATCAATCCTACAGATAAAAAATATGATTTTTATACTTATGGGCAAATCATTAGAAATGAAATGCCTGATATATC
>FUFK010044162.1_pt1 | contig 18091 bp, 24 predicted proteins | sample 1021851 | NCBI WGS metagenome assembly FUFK01 (sample SAMEA51879418, study PRJEB19060) | metagenome
TATGACCCGTTGGTCAGAGAAAGATCTGACCGGAAACTTAGTAAGAGCCATGGGTGAAGTTAAAGCTGACCAGTGGGACGTGATTGAGTTTCCTGCAATCCTACCTAATGAAAAACCTGTCTGGCCTGAGTATTGGAAGTTATCAGAACTAGAGTCTGTCAAAGCATCTTTATCAGAACGCAAATGGCAAGCCCAGTGGCAGCAGAATCCTACAGGTGAAGAGGGTGCTATTATTAAACGAGAGTGGTGGAATAAGTGGGAGAAAGAAGACATACCCATGCTGCACCACATCATACAATCTTACGACACAGCTTTTACAAAAAAAGAAACGGGTGACTATAGTGCTATATCTACGTGGGGTGTGTTCTATCCTGATGAAGTTACGCCTAACTTAATACTGTTAGATGTCATTAAAGATAGNNTNGAGTTNCCTGAGCTNAAACGTGTAGCCATGGAACANTATAAATATTGGGAACCGGAGTCCGTGATCATNGAAGCGAAAGCCTCGGGCCTCCCGCTCATACAAGAACTACGTCAGCTCGGCATACCCGTTATCAACTTTACACCTAGCAAAGGCAATGATAAGTTATCCAGAGTGCACGCTGTTGCGCCCGTGTTTGAGAGCGGAGCAGTATGGGCACCAAAAGAACGCTGGGCTGAAGAGATGATAGAAGAATGNGCTATGTTCCCACACGCAGAACATGACGACCTTGTCGACTCCATGAGNCAAGCATTACTANGGTTTCGAAAGGGCAACTACGTTGCNNTGNCAGATGACTACGAAGATGAGCCCACGGACCACGGACAAACGGAGTATTATTAATGGCCTATAATCCTTTTGATGANGTAATCNNAAATGACCCNGCCTATAAAATGGTNAATGGTGGTGAAACTAATAATCCTGTCAGAGAAATACCTTTTGCGATATCTCCAATAGAATCAAACTTTGAACCTACAGTCGGCACAGTCGCTGCAAAAGATTTAGACGCTTTTGCTGGTAATTTCATGAATCCAATTGCAAATTTGTTTGGCGATGTGTTTGCACAATCAATAGGTCGTGTAGCAGATGCAATGGTTAATGAAGAAGAAGCCTTAAAAGGTAGAAAAAAATTTCAAGACAATCGTGAGGTATTAAATTTTTTAGGAAAAGTCCCGCAACAAATTACACCTGAAGATAATGAGTTAGCTTTCAAACGAATTGGTAAAGAGTATCAACCCTTAACTTTTAAAGAGGGATTCAACCAAGGAATTAATTTTTTTCTAGAGGACGGTATTAAGGGATCTAACGCTATAACACAAGAAGGCAAAAGATTTTCTGAGTTGCCTGGGATGCAACAGTTTGGTTTATCTATTTTGCCGTTTGAATTTATGTTTGGACTTTTTGCTCCAGCAAGAGAAGTAAAAAATGCCTCTAGGTTAGTAACAAATTTTGGTAAGAAAAGCACCGTAGAGGTTATGAATGATCCCGAATTTAGAGCAGCTAATCCGGAGCTTGTAAAAATTATTGAAGATGAAATGGGAACATTTACAGGAGGTGGGTTTCAACCTAAAGGAGTGGCCTTTGCAAAAGAAGACGGCATGGGTGGAGGACCATCATCATTGTATAGACAAGCTCCAAGTGAAAAGAATAATATACAATATGGTGCTTGGAGAAGAGAAACTATTCAAACTTACCTAGACGAACTGCGTAAACAAGCCGGAGATCCTAATGCAAAGTTTGATAAGAGTGTTATCATAGCAGAGCTTAATAATTTGTTTGAAGGTTTAGGTGTGCCTAGAGAAAGGTTAGTTACTCCATCTGGTAAAAATACCACATACTTTGAAAGAGCTTTTGGTAAAAAGAAAAAAGATGGAACAATAGAAAGACAATTTGACGATTATTTTTATCCTGAAAAACAAGGAGGAGGCACAACTCCTTCATGGGCTAAACCTAACTATAAACCTGATCAACCTGGTAATCCTACTTTCCAATTTTTAAAAAACAAAGTTGCAGAATACATGACATCTTTTCCAGATGCACAAAAACCAAGTAGCCGAGAAATATTTAACTATATTCAACAGACAGAAACAGATGAAGTGAAAAATTGGTTTGCTGGAGCAAAGGGCACAAAAAAAGGAGAACTGTCTAAAATATCAGACATTATTAATGAAAATAGAAGAGCAGGTGTTGAGGGGGTCGATGAATTACTTAGACCTACAAAAATTCCGTCAACTAAATCATTATTAGATGATCTTTTTGAAAAAAATCCTGCATTTAAATCAAGTTTTGATGTAGCAGTAGATACATTACAAGATGATAATTTTTTTAATAGAGTAGTAAACGCTTGGGAGTCTAATTTATCTAAATACAAAGATGAGTTTGGTAGACCAATACTAAGCCTAGATAACTTTACAAGGTATGGTAGAGAAAACAATCTATGGCCTGAGCGAATGAATCAAATGGAAAAAGTTAGTTACTCACCTGATTATAAATCTACTAAAGATTTAAACAGAGAGGTCGACAGATTAGGTAACATGTTAATATCGGGTCCAGATTCTCGAAAATATAAAAATTTTGGCACCCAAATAAGAATTGAAGATGACATGTATTCTTATCTTACACATAAATATAGAACTATAAGAGATTTTGAAAAGTCCGAAGATCTTAAAAAAGGTGTAGGGCTATCAGCTATGGATTTTATGGAAACATATGTAATGCCTTTTAAAGGTAAAGACAGATTAGAAACAATAGAAAATTTAAAAAAAGAATATACAGACTTTGAAAAATACTGGGAGCCAATGGAGCGTGAGTTTGATGAGTATAACGATTTATTAGATCAAGCTATGGACATGCTGGAAGCATCTGGTAAGTACACCACTGATGAATTGAATAAAATTAGAAAATCATTGTCACCAAATAGATCGCATTTATTTCCTGTAAATCAAGCTAACAAGGAAAAAAGATTTTTAAATTTATCTGGCGATGGAAGATTTATTGAAGTGCAACCAGTTTATATTAACAATTCCTTAGAACCAATATACAGAAATCTTTTAACAAAGGTTTTTAATAAATTAGAAACCGCAGATAGTATAGCACAACTCAAAGTGCAAAAACCTAAATTTTTTGGTTTAAGTAAAAATAGATCAGAGTATGCAGATCTTGACATATCTCAAGAAGCTTTTAAAAATACTTACACAAACCCTGGTGATTTTAATCAGTACAATTATCTTAATTTTGTTTACCAACAAATTGATGCTGCTATGAAAGATAAAGGTATTATTTCGTATCAAATTTTTAATCCTAAAAACAAAAATATTATTCAGGGTTTTAAAGTAAAAGAGGGTGAAGTTGGTGATTTATTAGTAGTCGGAAGTGATGTACAGTTTACACCAGCCGACCACATTAACAGAGCTTTAAAACAATTAGAAGAATCAGGTATACCTGATGTTTTTAATCCAACAAAAAAAACCAGTATTCTAAAATTTAAAAAACGTGGCGGTATCTCCATGATGAAGGGCGGTGTGCAAATGGCCATAGGTGGTCAAAACTTTACAGAGAACATGAACCAACAACAGTTTACACCTGACCCAGGTATAGAGGGCATGAGTGCGTTTCAACAAGCAGTGCAGTCAGGTAACTTACAAGCATTAAACTTACCAAAAATTTTTAAAGGTCTTGGCGAGGCGTTTGGTGTGTATACTCCAAAAAAAGTTATAGATACGCCAGCAGCAGCAAGAGTTATAGACAAAAGCGACTTCCCTCTACAATCGTTTACCCTAGAAAAATTATCTAATTCAAAAACAAATCAAGCAAAACCTCAAGACTGGATTAACGAGTTACAAGGTGGAGCAAACAAAGCTCCTACTTCAGAAATAGTAGACTCTGGTATATTTCAATACTTAACAGATTATGAAAAATATTTTCCAAATCAAAAAATATCAAAAGCAAAGCTCTTGGAGTTTTTTGAAAACAATCCTATATCAAATTTAAAAGTTAGAATTAAAGGTGCTGAAACAGGAGACCCAGCTTATGATAGCTACATGGGTGCACCTAGACATAAAAATGTCGGATCGGCTCCTTTAGATAATGTTGCTGAAGACTACAGAGAAGTAATAATAGAAGCAGGAACATTACCTGGACAAAAAACCGGAGATGAGTTTGTAAACAGCTCTCACTTTAAAGAAAAAAATGTTTTAGCTTTTGGTAGAGTAGGAACATATACAAATTCAAATGGGGAAAAAGTTGCTGTTATACAAGAGATGCAAACGGATTACCTTACGCAGGTAAGAAAAGAACAAGAACTTTTAGATGCAGAGATACAAAAACTAACAAATCAAAAAGCAAAAGCAGAAGAAAGATTAGCTACAGCGAATAATGCGTATGATATAGATAATGCACAAAATATTATCAACACAGCTAACAGTAAATTACCCACCTTATTAAAACTTCAAGAAAGTAAATTAATTAAGCCTTATCCCAATGATGCTGGTGCTGAGTTAATTCCAGCCTTAAACAAACAATTACAAGACTTACAGTCACAGATTCGTGATTTAGCCATGAGCGGAGCTAGAGGGGAGAATCCTGAATTTGTCATGCAGATGAGTAGATTAGAAGCAGAGCAAAGAAAAGTTTTAGATCAACTATTAGATTTAAACAGAGCATCAGAGTTCGACATATTAGCTAAAGATATAAAAATACCAGATCTGACAAACAGAGATGAGGTAGCACAATATGTATCTGGTGACAGATCCTATGTTGATATGAAAAATTTAAGAACTTTTGCTCCAACACCTTTAAACAAACAAGGAGATTATGTTGATGCAATAATAAAAGCAGTGATTAAAGATGCAGAAAATAGAGGTATTAATAGAATTACAATTATGCCTGCAGATATAGGTGCTAATCGAAGATGGAGTAAAGATACAGAAGGTGCAAAAAAGAAATTTAGAAATCTTTATGATGGAGTTGGAATACAAACTTTAAAAAATATTGCAAAAAAATATGGTGGCACTGTTGAGGAGGAGTTCATTATTGACAGCACTAAAGCAGACAAAGGCATCAAATTTTTAAACAAAGGTGTTGATGGTGAGTTTCAATTATTAAAAGATGTTGAACCAAGAGGAGATGGCAATGCTCCTGGAAACATACAAGCTTTTTTAGACACAGAAATAGAAAGAGTAGCATTAGATTATGGACCTAATGAGGTAGTTTTGAGAAGAGAAATAGCTCCAGGTCAAACTATGGAATACTATGTAAAAACCAAAGCTGATGGATTTGATCTTGTGCCTTTAGGCGATGCAGATAGAGCAGAAAATGCAACTATCATTATTGAAGAGTATAATCCACAAAGAGTTAAAATGAATGTATTAGTTTTACCTGAAAGTAATAAAGATAAGCCTATGTACTTGTTTAAGAAAAAGAAAGGTGGAATTATGCTAGATGATAGGTTAGTTTCAATTACAGATATTTATGGTGATTATTAATGGCAGAAAAATTTGACAGCACTGCAGATGTGCCTTATTTGGCACGTGATGCAAAAACAATAGGACCTGGTGGTGGAGAGGATTTACAAGCAGAAGATTTAGGCACAGAGGTAGATTTAGTGCAAACAGATGAGTCCCCTGATGTAGAAATCATGGATGACGGAAGTGCCACAGTAGGCGAAGAAGAAAAACCACCTGTAGCTTTTTTAACAAACTTAGCGGAAGTTTTAGATGAAGCTTACTTACAATCTTTATCAAATGACTTATTAGAAAAATTTGAAAACGATAAAAGCTCTAGAGAAGAGTGGGAGCAAGGTTACACAAAAGGATTAGACCTTTTAGGTTTTAAATATGAAGAGCGTACTAGACCTTTTAGAGGAGCATCTAGTGTAAATCACCCTATGTTAGCTCAAGCTGTTACACAGTTTCAAGCTATGGCTTATGTTGAGTTGCTTCCTAGTGACGGTCCCGTTAGAACGCAAGTTGTAGGTGCTAACTCAGAACAACTACAACAAGCAGCAGAGCGTGTAAAGGACTACATGAATTATGAGATAACTCATGTCATGGAAGACTACAATCCAGAGATGGATCAATTATTATTTCAATTACCCCTATCAGGTAGTGCTTTTAAAAAAATATATTTTGATGAAGTATTAGGTAGAGCAACATCAAAGTTTATTCCTGCGGAAGATGTAATCGTTCCTTACGGAGCATCAGATTTAGATAGCTGTGATCGAATCACACAAATAGTAAAACTATCTTTTAATGATTTAAGAAAAAAACAAATTTCAGGTTTTTATAGAGATATAGACATAAATTCTTATGAGGGATATGAAGCCTCAGATATTCAAGAAAAGAAAAACGAAATAGACGGTGAAAGACCAAATGATTACAGCTCTGATGACATGACTGAGCTTTTAGAAATGCATGTTGATTTAGACATAGAAGGGTTTGAAGATATCAATCCTAAAGATGGACAGCCTTCAGGTATTAGACTACCTTACATAGTCACAATTGATAGAGGATCTAACAAGGTTTTATCTGTTTACAGAAACTATAATCAAGAAGACTTATTAAGAAAAAAGAATGAGTATTACGTACACTATAAATTTTTACCTGGCCTAGGATTCTATGGCTTTGGTTTAGTTCACATGATTGGTGGTTTAACAAGAACTGCCACTACTGCACTTAGACAATTATTAGATGCTGGAACGCTATCTAATTTACCTGCAGGTTTTAAATCTAGAGGTCTAAGAATACGAGATGACGATCAACCTTTGCAACCAGGTGAGTTTAGAGATGTAGATGCACCTAATGGTATTATTCGTGAAGCATTGATGCCGTTACCCTATAAGGGTCCGGATCAAACATTATTTGGTCTACTTGGTTTTTGTGTGGACGCAGGTAAGCAGTTTGCAGCAGTTGCAGATATGCAACTATCAGAAATAGGTAGCTCACAAACTCCTGTTGGCACAACCATGGCTCTTATGGAAAGAGGCACTAAAGTCATGTCTGCTGTTCACAAAAGATTACATTATGCTCAGAAAAAAGAATTTAATTTATTAGCTAAAATATTTAAACAAGTCTTACCACCTATGTACCCTTACAACGTAGCTGGTGGTCCAAGACAAATTAAGATGTTGGACTTTGATGACAACATAGACATCTTACCTGTATCAGATCCAAATATTTTCTCTATGTCTCAAAGAGTAACATTGGCACAAAATCAATTACAACTAGCGCAATCTAATCCACAAATGCATAACCTTTATGAGGCATATCGTAGAATGTATATTGCCTTAGGTGTTAAAGATATTGAACAAGTTTTGCCTGTGCCTCAAGGACCACAACCAAGAGATCCCGCACAAGAACACAGCACTGTTTTAATGGGACAACCACTACAAGCTTTTATGGAACAGAGTCACGATCTACATATTAAAACACATAGAACATTTATGTCCTCTGCTTTAGTAAAAACCAATCCTATGGCTGTCGTAAATTTAGTTTCACACATTAATCAACACGTATCTATGTTGGCTACTCAAGTTGTAGATAAAGCTTTGATTGAAGAAGCAGAAAAATTACGTAAACAATTTGGTGATCAGATACCTCCACAAGAGATTCAAGCTCTACAAGCAAACAGACAAATGTTAATTGATGAGCAAATTATGAAAATTACAGAAACAATGGTTGCTGAGGAGGCAGAAGCAATGCAAGAACAAAATGTTGATCCTCTAGTTTTATTAAAACAACAAGAATTACAGCTTAGACAACAGGATTTAGAGCTAAAAGCACAACAACAAGGTGAACAACAGGGATTAAGAGAGAATCAATTTGAATACAAACAAGATTTAGACGCTATGAAATTACAAAAAGACTACGATTTAGCAGATTTAAGAGCTAGAGTAGCGTTGGAAGAGAGACAACAAATGCCACTAAACAAGAAGGGTAAAAAGATAAAAAAAGCCATGTCAAAGACATATGGCAAGAAAGAAGGTGCAAAAGTGTTTTACGCAAGCATAAACAAGGGTAAAATTAAGGGAGTAAAGAAAAAATGATGAATTTTTTAGTTGGCCCCATCGCTAATATGGTGGGAGATGCCGTGAAAGGCTTTGTTGAGACAAAAAAAGCTAAAGCAGACTTAGCATTAACAGAAATTAAAGCACAGAAGTCGCTTAAAGAGCAACAGATAGCCGGAAAAATCTCGTGGGAGGCTACTGCAGTGGATCAAATGAAAGGGAGCTGGAAAGACGAGCTAATTTTGATATGCCTGTTAGTTCCGGCGGTGGCAGTCTTCATACCCGGATGGACACCACACATAAAAGCGGGTTTCGAAGCCCTACACTCACTCCCTGATTATTACAAGCATCTCTTATACATCGCCTGCAGTGCAAGCTTTGGCATAAAGGGAGCAAAAGGTGCTATGGGATTAATAACAAAAAAAGGTAAGTAATGAGTTGTTGCACAAGAAAAAGAACTTTTAAAGATTACATGTTTTTACCAACAGCTATCATATGCACAGTGTTAGGTTTTTCAATGTTATTTAGTATTGAAATGGCTATAGCTAAAGCACTAGGGTTTTTATAATGCATCAAGATTGTGCCAAATGTGATTGTGCATGTCATTGTGGTTCATCATGTATTTGGTGTGGATGTGTAGGTTGTAAAGATGAAGAAACCGAAGAGACTCACGAAGACAGTGCCTCCTAAAAAAGGACCAGTTCCACAAGGGTTGCAAATAAATTCCAATAAGATACAAATAGTTAAGACAAATAAAAAAGGCACTTAACTATGAAACAAACTTATTTTAAAATACCTGGGTGGTTTAATTACGCCGAAGCATACGATCAAATTGTAGATGAAATACCTAACAATGGTAAGATAGTAGAAATAGGATCATTTCTAGGAAGATCAACACATTATTTAGCAACATCTTTATTTAATGCAGATAGATTTGATGTGACTATTTATTGTATAGATACGTTTCAGGGTTCTTCTGAGCACGTTAATCTAAAACTACCAAAAGATTTTTTATTTATGTTTAGAGAAAATTTAAAATTTTTTATAGGTAGAGAGATGGTCATACCTTATCAAGGAAGATCTGATAGCAAAGAAATATTAGAAAAATTTGAAGATGAATCAATTGATTACATAATGGTTGACGGAGCACATGAACATGAAGCAGTAATTGAAGACATAGAAAACTGGTGGCTAAAACTCAAACCTGAGGGTGTAATGTTCGGTGATGATTTTAAATTGGAATCAGTTAGTGAGGCTGTGAGAAAAATGATGGTAAAATTTAATACTCATGGTTTTAGTGTAAATGGAAGCACTGAGCAAACATGGTTTACTTCAAAAAAAGAGGACTATAAAAGATTTGAAAAAGTTTGCCCTGGAATAAATAGCCTACAATGAGCACTAGGGTTATATACGAGTATCAAAAACAATTAAAATCATATTCTCAACAACTTTTTGACGCTTTTACTCAGGGGGTTGAAAGTTTCGAAGAATATAAGTATATTCAAGGTAAATTACATATGTTAAACATATGCCAACAGGAGCTTTCTCGCCTGCTGGACGAAGAGGAGAAAATAGATGACTAAAACTTTATACGTGCCAGATCACATTATGGAAAAATATAATAATCCTAATGAGGGCGTAAAGGCAGATAGAACTGAATTACAAAAATTACCAAAACCGGTCGGTTGGCGAATATTGGTGTTACCATTTAAAGCAAAACAACAAACTAAAGGTGGAGTTTTGCTAACGGATAAAACCATAGAGGACTCACAATTAACTGCTTCAGTAGCTCTTGTTTTAGATACTGGAGCAGATGCTTATAAAGATAAAGAAAAGTTTCCTAATGGACCTTGGTGTAAACAAGGCGATTGGGTCGTGTTTGGCAGATACGCAGGATCAAGACTAAAGATTGAAGGAGGAGAGGTCAGGTTGCTTAATGATGACGAGATACTTGGAACCGTTGAAACACCTGAAGATGTATTAACAATTATTTAACATGGGAGGTTAACCATGCAAACAGAATTGAAAACTGTAAAAGATGAAAAGCTCGTAGATCTGGATGTGTCAGGCGAAGGAGCAGAAATCGAATTAGAAGACAAGTCTCACGGTGCAGTAAAACCTGACAAATATGAAGAAGTAAAAACAGAAGAAAAAGATCCGTTAAAACCAGATGTAGAAGTTGCAGATGAGCAGTCTGAAGAAATGGATCAATATTCAGATAAAGTAAAAAAGAGAATTGATAAATTAACTTATAAAGTTAGAGAGGCTGAAAGAGAGCGAGAGGCTGCATTAGCATTTGCACAAAATGTTCAAAAAGAGCTAACTGAAGCTAAATCAAAAGCTTATGACATAGATAAAGGGTATATGTCAGAAAGTGAAGTTAGAAACAAAATGGCTGCNGANCTNGCAAGACAAGCATTAATAGCTGCAAGAAACGAAGGNGATTATTCTAAAGAAGAAGANGCNAGNGCNGCTNTAACAAAATTAGATTTAGAGTCNGAAAGAATAAGAGTTACAAAACAAAAAAAGGAGCAAGAGTATGAAAACTTNCAAAAGGAGTTGGAAACGCAACAGCAAACATATCAACAACCCGTTACTCAAAGACCTCAGCCTTCACAGAAGGCTATTGANTGGGCTGAAAAAAATACTTGGTTTAAGTCAGACCCAGAAATGACAGATTACGCTCAAAGAATACATCGTGGTTTAGTGGCAGAAGGATTTGACACAGAATCAGATAACTATTACAATGAGCTTACTCAAAGAGTTAAATTAAAGTTTCCTGAGTCTTTTGAAGGCTCGGATCAGACTACTAGAAGCGCTAAAATCGCTCAACCAGTCGCTTCTGCAAATAGGTCTGCAACCACTGGGCGCAAATCTGTTAGGTTGACACCTAGTCAGGTAAAAATAGCTAACAAGCTTGGAGTTCCTCTAAGTGAGTATGCTAAGTACGTATAGGAGGTACACATGACAGATAAAAAAACACCAAGAAGTGCACAAACAAGGGCAACTGAGGAACGTAGAAAACCTTGGTCGCCACCGTCTCAGTTAGACGCACCACCATGTCCTGATGGATATAAGCAACGATGGCTTCGTCTTCGTGTAAATGGGGCAGATGATACTAAAAATATCAATGCCAGACTCAGAGAAGGCTGGGAGTTAGTGAGAGCTGACGAAAATACCCAAGGTGTCTACTCTGCTTACAACGGAAGTATCAAAGCTTATGAGGGTGTCATCAGTGTGGGTGACTTGCTATTGGCAAGAATGCCAGTGGAGACTGTAAACGAGCGTAATGACTATTTTAAAAAGAAAATAGATCAACAAACAGAAGCTTGGGAACAAGATCCTCTGCGAGAACAACATCCTAGTATGCCTATTAATGTTGATAGGCAGAGCAAAGTGACTTTTGGTGGTCCTAAAAAAACCGACTAAGTCACACACTAAAACAAAGGAGATGAACTATGGCAAATCAAGCTGGATTTTACGGATTTCGTCCCGTTAAAATGCTGGGTGGTGCTTACAATGGTCAAGGCCAAACTGAGTACACAATCGGCAACAACGAGGCATCCGCAATCTTTCAAGGCGATCCTGTTATCCTAGCGGCTAATGGGAGCATTGATATTGGTTCTTCTGCTGGTGCTGAAATCTTAGGTATTTTTAATGGTTGCTTTTACACAGACCCAACAACTGGTAAACCCACCTTTTCTAATCATTACCCAGGCGGCATCGCAGCAGCCGATATCGTAGCAAATGTCATCGATGACCCAGATGTAGTATTTGAGGTTAAAGTCGATGATACGAACGGCGGACTTGCACAAGTAGGAACTAACTGTAACATCGCAACATATAGCGCAGGATCTACCATTGATGGTATTTCAAACGTTGTNATCGATGGCNGTTCTTTNACTACANATGCTGGCAGCNAATTTTAGAGTNGTAGGTNTNTCAACNGANNNTGANAACNNNGATTATNCTGCAGCAAATGCAGCAATNCANGTTAAGATNAACNNACACTCANTAACAGACACAACAGGCNTATAGGAGGTTAAACTATGGCTATATCTAGAAGTCAACTCGTTAAAGAGTTAGAGCCGGGTTTAAATGCACTATTTGGCCTGGAGTACGGACGTTATGATGCTGAGCACACCGAAATATTTGAGACAGAAACTTCTGATCGTGCATTCGAAGAAGAGGTAATGTTATCAGGTTTCGGTAACGCAAGAGTGAAGTCTGAAGGCGGATCAATCATTTATGATAACGCAACAGAAACATTCACAGCTCGATACACACATGAAACAATTGCACTTGGTTTTGCAATCACTGAAGAAGCTGTCGAAGATAATCTTTATGACAGAATCTCAGCAAGATACACAAAAGCACTTGCACGTTCCATGGCAAACACAAAGCAGGTAAAAGCGGCTAACGTATTAAACAATGCGTTTGATCCAAACTTTACAGGCGGCGATGGTAAAGAGCTCTGTGCTACTGATCACCCACTTGTAGCAGGTACGCTATCCAATGAGTTAGCAACTGCTGCNGACTTAAACGAAACTTCATTAGAGCAAGCGTTAATTGATATCGCTGCGTTTACTGATGAAAGAGGTTTATTAATATCAACACAAGGAAGAAAGCTTATCATTCCTTCTGAGTTACAATTCGTAGCTGATAGACTTATGGCTTCAGCAAACAGAGTTGGCACAGCAGACAATGATATCAACGCTCTTAGAAATATGGGCATGATTCCTGAGGGATATACAGTAAACCACTACTTAGTAGATAATGATGCATTCTTCATCAAGACTGACATCCCTAATGGATTTAAGTTATTCCAAAGATCCCCAATTAGAACATCTATGGAAGGTGACTTTGATACTGGTAACGTAAGGTACAAAGCTAGGGAGAGATACTCATTTGGTTTCTCAGATCCTAGATGTGTATTTGGTTCTCCAGGTGCTGCATAGGCATTAGACAATAACTAATTAGAAGGGGCGTATGTCTTTGACTGCGCCCTTTTTTTATGCTTAAATCAAATTTTATAAACCCAAGACCCTACGGGGACTATCAAAAGGAGAATAGACATGGGAACAACTACATTTTCTGGCCCGATAAAAGCCGGAACTATTAAAGATACTACAGGCACAACTGTTGGAGCTGATGTTACTAACATTGGTTCAGTGGTAATGGCTCAATCAGTAGTATTAGATATTATTGGTGCAGATGCTCTGAATCAAAGAGTAGCTATCGTGCCAGCAAACTCACAGATTGTTGATGTAATTTTAAACGTTACAACTGTAAATAACGATTCTGGTACAGCAACCGTAGCAATCGGTACAAGTGGAGATGGAGATGCATTTATTCCTGCCACTAACGTTAAAGCATTAGGCACAACAAGAGGTACTCTTGATACTGAAGCTACTGATGTTGGTACATCCGATTTAGAAGTATTAGCTGACTTTGTAGCAGGTACTGAAGACGGATCTACAGGTGCTGCTACTGCTACAGTATTGTACATACAAAACAATAACTTATCATAGGAGTGACAAATGTTAGGACTTAAATCATCAAAAGTTACCGCAACCGGTAACGTCACAAGTGGTCCTGCTAGACTCATAGCGATTCATGCTATTTGTGCTGGATCCGCTGGAAGTATTGTTTTAAAAGATGCAAGTGGTGGTTCAACNCTTTTNAATATTGACACACCTGCATCAGCTACAGCAATCATAGAAACATACCTTGGTGATGAAGGCATGAGATTCTCAACACAAATACATGCAACACTTACCAATGTAACTTCTCTAACCTGCTTTTTTGCATAATGAGAAAACGGGACAAACAACCCCCAAAAACTAAAAAATATTTCCGCTCCACTAAATCTGGGGCGGGAATGACTAAGGCTGGTGTTGCTAAATATAGACGTGACAATCCTGGCTCAAAGTTAAAAACTGCTGTCACAGGTAAAGTAAAACCTGGAAGTAAAGCAGCAAAAAGAAGAAAATCGTTTTGTGCAAGAAGTGCAGGACAAATGAAAAAATTTCCAAAGGCAGCAAAAGATCCAAATTCAAGATTAAGACAAGCTAGAAGACGATGGAGGTGTTAATTGTTTAAAGCATACTTTTATTTATTTTGTGCCTTTATGACAGTCGTCTTTATGTATTTATCAATACAGACATCCTCAGCGGGAGATAACACTGTGTCCAGCACAGTGGTAAATAATACGCCACCTACAGCAAACGCACCAGTTCTGCCTAATTCAAATTCTGATATATGTAAAGTTGGCATTGGCGGAGCAGTTCAAAATAATGTTTTAGGTATTGCAACAGGCGTTTTAATAGACGATGAGCTGTGTCAGCTTTTAAAATTATCTAAGACTCAGTTCGCTTTTGGCATGAAAGTGAGTGCGGTGGCAATCTTGTGTCAGGACCATCGTGTCTGGACAAGTATGCAAGACGCAGGGACTCCGTGCCCTGTAAACGGGCTTATTGGAGCCGAGGCTGCTGCTTACTGGCAAGAGAACAGTCATTTAATTCCTGAGGGCAGTAGATACAGAGATGATTATGCCAAAGCTAATAAACCAGAACAAAAGGAGTTTGATGATGCGCAGAATCTTGCAATGTTTAAAACTTTTTTCCTTATTACTACTGGTCTCCTCTTATTCTAAGGCCGAGTGCCTACCTGATGTAACAGGTCTTTGCACTCCAGGTGTAACTATTACAGAAGAAGAAGATATTGTTATTACTGAGGAAAGCACAGGCACAGAAATAATTACAACTACCACAACAACAACCACGACCACAACAACAACTGTTACTAATGAAGACTCGGGTAATATTCTAGATAGCTCTAATGGATATGTAGGGTCAAGTGATGATGGCAATATGCAAGTTGACTGGGGTGGGCAAGGTCCTGCTTCAATGCCAACTGGTAATACCTGCGGTGAATTAGGTGCAGATAGATGTGCACAAATCACAGGATCAGGCAATAGCACATCAACAATGGGTGTGCCAGGTATGGGCACGACTTTTATTATAAACAATATTGATATATCCGATTTAGAAATAGACAAGGGTGGCCAAGTTAGATACTCAATTGAAGTAGAGAAACGTGATGCACAAGATAGAATTTACATGCATATTACTGGCCGTAATGGATCTAATACAGTGTTTCAAGGCACTGATATATTATCGGAATCTGGTATAGCGTCTGGTTACCAATCTTACACTGGGTCTTTCGACTTTAGTGGCTCTCTAAATAGAATAACTGTTGAGGTAGGTGGTCGAGATATTAATCTTGCCATAGGTCCTTTATTTGATGATGTAACAGTTAATGTATTTTACAATGTAATAAATACTATTATTACGCAACAAATAACAACCTTAGAAGAGATATTGTATTTAAATATTCTTGATCCTGTAGAATTAGAGTTTGTAGAAGAAGTGTTTGAATTTAACGATATAAGCATGAGTGAGGGTGAGATAGAGTTTGTGCCTATTGAAGCTCCTGTGGAGGAGATTACTGTAGCTAGTGTAGAATTAGAAATAGCTGAGATTGAGATAAATATACCAGAGCCTGAAGTAGAAATTGTTGAAGTAGAAACCGAAGTAGAGTTAGAAATTGAAATGGAAATGGAAGAGATAGTGGTGGTAGAAGCTGAGCCTGAGGAGGAAGTTATCGAAGAATCTCAAGAAGAAACACAGGAATCAGAACCAGAGCAACCACAAACACCACAAAAAGAAGAAGATCCAGAAGAAGTGGTAGAAGAAGAGAAACCATCGGAGCCTAAGGTATCAAAGAAAGAAAAGGCTGCCACTAAAATAGTTAAGAAGATTGATGACAAAGCAAGGTATGATGACGCTGCTCAGACTAAGACTTTGATTGTGATGCAGATATTAGGTAATACTAAAACTTTTTTTGACAGTCAATCTTACATACAAGATACAAACGTTAATGACTATTTAAACAAGACAATAGAAGATCAGTATGGTATGCTNTTTNANATGGCTCANAATAATACACTTCAGGAGATGATAGATGCCCAGTATTGAGTATTCGGGNNTNAAGGTANCTGGNGGCAAGGTCTTTGCTATCTTTACTTTATTAGGNGCNNTAGGTGGTGCTGCNTGGACNGGCTTTACTTTTTATCAGGANTACCTTGATATGAAGGAAAAGATAACTCTGTATACNGAGCCGGACCTNTCTCAATATGATGAGGGCATGGCTGTATTAAAATCNGAGATAGATATGATATTACAAGAAATTACTATAATTAGTGACGTAGCCCGTGACATGCGTTCAGATATGAAGGCTGATCTACGTCAAATGAATGGTGATATCAGACATATTACAGAGATTGTAAATGACGTAGAAGATAGACAAAAAGAAGACGCAAGAGAGCTTCTCGATGAGATGAAATTATTAGAAGAAAGCCTTGACTTGAAGATTAATAAGGCTTTAAATAATCCTTTGAACAGTATGTCAGCTAAATCAAAATAGGAGGTTATTATGTGCGATTGTAAAACAGATGAGGATTGCGTATGTCGATTAAGATAGAGATGAAGACAGTTTTGCCTTATGTTGTGCTGATTGCAACAGTCGGCATGACATGGGGTATGTGGTCTGAACGCCTTAATGCAGTAGAAAAAAAGGCTGATAGTGTTGCACAAATGCAACAAGATATTGCTGTAATAAAATCTAAGATAATTCAAATGGATGATAAGATAGCTTGGATAGAAGAGTTTCTTATTAAGACCACTGACTTTTAATGGCAATATCTAGAGCACAAATGAGACAACAGGTATCTAAGCCTGGTATGAAAAAAATAAAAAAAGTAGCCTCTGCACTACGCAAAGCATCAAAGAAACACGCTAATCAAGCAAAAAAATTAACAGGAATACTTAATGGCAGATCCAAAAAAAGGAACAGGAAAAAAGCCTAAAGGCTCTGGTAGAAGATTATACACAGACGAAAACCCTAAAGATACTGTTAGTATAAAGTTTGCCACACCTACAGATGCTAGAAAAACTGTAGCTAAAGTAAAAAAAATTAAAAAACCTTACGCAAGAAAAATACAGATATTGACTGTAGGTGAACAAAGAGCAAAGGTTATGGGTAAAACACAAGTTGCTAATATATTTAAAAAAGGTAAGATTAGTTTAAGGAGAAATAGAAAAAAATGACTAAATTATGTCCTAGAGGTAAAGCCGCTGCAAAACGTAAGTTTAAGGTATATCCGTCAGCTTATGCAAATGCTTATGCATCAAAGATTTGTGCAGGAAAAATTAAAGATCCTAGCGGTGTAAAGCGTAAAGACTTTAAGGGTCCGAAACGTGCAATAGGGGGCATGTCTATTTCTCAACAACGTAAGCAGGTTTCTGCTGATCGTAAAGCAAGAGGCGGAGCTAAAGGACTTAGAATGGTCGCTGCAGGTTGTGGAATGGTTGCTAACAATAGAAGAAAAAAAACCAAACTACTAACAAGAGCAGCTTAGGAGGTAATCATGCTAGATTCTATCAAAAACAAATGGAACCAATTAGTTCACTCATGGGGTAGACTAAATAAAAAGGGCAAAATTATTGTCGTTATAGTTGTAGTTGGTGCTGTTTACATAATCTCACAGATATAACATGTCTGGCCACAAAGGATTAGCGAAGTGGTTCAAACAGGATTGGAGAGACATTAGCTCAAAAAGAAAAGATGGCAGCTTCGCTAAATGTGGTAGAACCAAACAAAAAAAAGACGCTAAACGAAAATATCCAAAGTGTGTCCCCGCAGCAAAAGCTCGTGCAATGACNAAGGGACAAATCAAATCAGCAGTTTCAAGGAAACGTGCCGCAGGTAATGTAGGCCCAAAACCCACAAACGTTAAAACAATTGTCAAGAAAAAAACACGCAGAAAAAATAAAGCTTGATGTAATNGATTGGTCTAAGCAAGTCTTAGAGCCAATGAATAAACATTTAGGTTTTCCAGCGTGTCCGTTTGCAGCAAAATGGCGTAAAGACGGAAAGCTTAGAATAGAGGTTAGGTCTGATAAATCAAAGTATGAAAAACACCTAACAGCTCTTTTAAAAGATTGGAACAAAAAACAACATGATATTTTGATATTTTGTGACCCATA
>FUFK010760675.1_pt1 | contig 18090 bp, 14 predicted proteins | sample 1021851 | NCBI WGS metagenome assembly FUFK01 (sample SAMEA51879418, study PRJEB19060) | metagenome
AGAAAAAATTATTACTTTACAGATGTAACAGAAAAAGCAATTATTCGTTATAATAACGAAAAAAGACCAGCTATGAGAAACAGAATATACAACGACCACATAAGAGATGCTTTTGATAAACTATGTGAGAATATTATTCACACATTTAAGTTTTATTATTTTGATGTTCCATCAGAAGAAGTTAAAAATGAAGTAGTAAGTTTTTTAGTTATGAATATGCATAAATACACAGAAGGTAAAGGAAAAGCATTTTCATATTTTAGTATCGTGGCTAAAAATTATTTAATCCTACATAACAACAACAATTATAAAAAAATGAAAACACACGACAAGATTGATGTTATGGATTGGGATAGAAGTATTCAAAATGAAATTTCTCAACAAAACACAAACCAAGAATTTAGTGAGTTTGTGCAACAAATGTTAGAATATTGGGACAATAATATAAATGTAATATTTAGAAGACAAAAAGATGTAAGAGTGGCTGACGCTGTATTACATATTTTTAGAATCAAAGGTAATATAGAATTGTTCAATAAAAAAGCTCTATACATTTTAATTAGAGAAATGACACAATCAAACACACAACACATTACAAGAGTTATCAATGTAATGAAAAAATATCAGAAAGGCATTTACAAAGAATTTCAAGTAAATGGATTCATTGACACAAAGACCACAGGGTCATTTGTTATTCATAACTAATAAATATAGATAATTATTAAAGATTATCCTATGTAAATAGGGTATATTTGTTCACAATACGGAGGAAACAAACTATGAAAGACATCATTAAATTAATTAAGGGATATGTAGACGACTTAATGTCAGTTCTTATTTCTCTTATTGGCCTGGGTGCCGTTGCAGGAATTATATTCCAAGGCGGATTATTTGGGTTGGATGTTATAGGTAATTTAATGTCATTAGTAACAATGTTTGGTGAAAGCGGTTTTGCTGGTTTCATCACACTAGTGGTGTTAATAGGTCTAATTCGTAAGTAGGAACGCGAAATAATAAGTAATATTTCCTACATATTACTTAATTAAAAAAAGGGGTAAGAAATTGCCCCTTTTTTTATATTTATTACCAAAGGATTATATTATGTCAAACGATTATGAAATATTCAAAGGAAAATCATTATCGTCATTGTTTCAAGATATTTACGAAAANCAAAACTATAACAGAAAACAATTAGATGTCTTAACTAGAAATATNACTTCTATGATTAAAGACGGNGATACNGCTGTTCAAATAGTTCCTATGATTAAAGAGTATTTAGAAATCAATGTTCGTAATGATGAATTACTAGTAAAACTAGCTNGTATCGTNCAGAANATTATTNCTNCTGAAANTAAAGGTGAATCNGAAAGTGAGTTNGGTTTNTCTGAAATAGAAAAACAAGAAATAATGAANACNATACTTAGAACACGATACAAAAGANTTANAAGAAANATGCTGACAAAATCAGAAAAGATATAGAAGCAAAACAATAAAATGCCATACCGAGTTTTTAAAAACAAATCAAATACAAGAATTGGTGGCCCACTTATTAATAAAATTAAAGGTGAGGTTACATCTTTAATACGCGAAAATCAATATGATTTTTACGAATTAGAACCATTTGAAGTTCAAGAAGTTTTGTTGGATAAAAAATTATTTGAAGGACAAGGAGCACTTGACTTAAAATATTACGGAGCAGTTCGTGGTAGATTTATCAATGATTCAAATCAAGCAGTTCTTGANAATGGTGGTAATGGTTNTGTTTTACCAATGGACTCACATATTAAAAACTATCCTGTNNTTGGAGAAGTTGTTGTGTGTGCAAATTTTTTAGGTAGAACATATTANACNAANATATTNAATTGGAGTAATAATCCAAANAANAATATTCAAGCTGGAATATCATCAAACCAAAAAGTTAATTTACCAGCANNACCACANATNACAACNGACTNACAATATGGAAACCCNNTTGNATCAGAACCTGGTGATGTNGTNATTGAAGGTAGNTTTAATAATCANATTACATTAGGNAAACAAAATGAAGTTGGTTCTTCAATNAAATTAGTTGCAGGAGATGACTCAAATGATATCAATAAATCTAAAGCNTCTATATTTATACAAGACGGAGGTACNGTTAANATTGATAATCCAAATAAAGCTTTTCCATCAACTATTGTAACTGGTGCTAAAATTGTTTTAAATGCAGATGACATTGTAATAAATGCAAGAAATACATTAAAATTACAAAGTGGTGATTTAACAGAAGTGATTGGTGGAAGCACAGAAATCAAACATAACGCGGGTGGACAAGTAATAACTGGTGAAACAGAACAATTTGTAGAAGAATTAAAAACAAAAGCAGTTAAAGAAGTAACAGATGTCATCAACGCACAAGTTCAAGTTTTAAAAGATACTGCTAATATTGGTATAGAAGAATATAATAGACAAGTTCAACAGATTAAAAACTTAACTGATTCAGTAAAAGATGCTAGAAAAAATGTAGAAAAAACAATTAAAGCTGTTAGAAACACATCATTTACAATGAACGGACAAGAATTTACAAAACTTCAAGACAAAGTTAATAGATTACAAACAGAACTAGCTTCGACACCACCAACAGACCCGGTTAGAATAACAAGATTAGCTCTTGAACTAACTGATGTATTTAGAAGTTTTGTAACATTAGATTTTTTAAACAAAGATATCGTAACGATAGAACAGAAAAAGTAGGAGTAAAAATGAAATCGAATAAATTAGTATCATTGATAAAAGAAGTTGTCAAACAAGAGGTTAAAAAACAGATAACCGATATACTTATTAATGAAACAAATATTCCCAAAGCAAAACCAGTAATTAAGAAAAAAGTTAAGCAACAAAAGTTCACAGATAACCCAACACTTAACAAAATTCTAAACGAAACTGCACAAAGTCCAAAAGATATGGAAGAATACCCAACATTAGGCGGAGGAACTTTTGACTCAAGTCGTATGACCGAAATGTTAGGATACGGCAGTGGTTTAGGGAATAAAGAAGTTAAACGAGAAGTAGCGGCCGCAAGCACTTTACAAAGTGCCGGTATGACACCAGANACAGCACCAGAGCATTTAACAAACGCACTGACAAGAGATTATTCTGGTTTAATGAAAGCTATTGATAAGAAAAAAGGTAAATAATGGCAAGTGCAAGAGAAAACGATTTAAACCCAGATATTTTTATAGGGTTAAAACTTCCTTTCAACAGAGATAAATCAGGTTTGTTTGGTAGAACACAAACAACATTGGAACAAGCAGGTTCTAATATAAAAAACCTTTTATTAACTGCTAAAGGTGAACGAGTTATGCAACCTAACTTCGGCTCTCGTTTAAGAGAATTATTATTTGAACAATATACAGAAGATTTATCATCAAGAATACAAGAAGAAATACAAGAAGCAATATCTACTTGGTTACCTTACATAAATATTGCTAGTGTAAATATAATTCAATCAGATGAAGACCCAAACACAACAAGTGTTGATATTGACTTTTCATTGAATTATGAACCAGACAGATTTGAAAGTATTACTTTAAATTTAGGTCGAGATTCAGAATCAACAAGCACTTCTGGTGGTGGAGGATATTAGGAGTAAACAATGGCATACGGAACATCAGCTAACAACAAAAACAAAGAAGTAAGATATTTAAACAAAGACTTCTCTCAATTTAGAAATAATTTGATTGAGTTTTCAAAACAATATTTTCCAAACACATATCAAGATTTTAACGAATCATCACCTGGTATGATGTTTATTGAAATGGCATCTTATGTAGGTGATGTTATGTCATATTATGTTGATTCACAATTCAAAGAATCTTTATTAGGGTATTCAGAAGAATTAAGAACTTTATATTCAATGGCTCAATCATTTGGATATAAACCAAGATTATCTGCACCTTCAACAACAACATTAGAAATATTCCAATTAGTTCCTTCAACAGGAACCGGTAATAATGTAGCACCAGATTATAATTATGCATTAAATATTAAAGCCGGAACAAGAGTAGAGACAGCAGACGGAGTGGTGTTTAGAACAATTGAAGATTGTGATATGAGATACACATCAGAAAGGTCAAAAAGAGAAGCGGAAATATTTGAAAAAGATTCTGAAACAGATACACCAACATTTTGGTTTTTGAAAAAAAATGTAAGAGCACAAAGTGGTAATATAACTAGTGAAGATTTTACATTTGGTGGAGCAAAAAAATATGATAAACTTTTATTATCTAATTCAAATGTAATTGAAATTATAAGTTGTGTTGATTCAGACGGAAATACTTGGTCAGAAGTTGATTCGTTAGCACAAGATACTATTTTTGACGAAGTAGAAAACAATTCAAATAATGACCCACTATACTCAACATATTCTGATTCAGTTCCTTATATGTTAAGATTAAAAAGAGTTTCTAAAAGATTTGTAGCTCACAAAAGACCAGATGGAAAAACAGAACTAAGATTTGGAGCTGGTATTTCAGATAATGCTGATGAAGAAATAATTCCAAATCCAGATAATGTAGGTTCAAACCTACCTGGTAATCCAACAAAATTATTTGAATCATTTGACCCAAGTAATTTTTTAAAGACAAATACTTACGGACAAGCACCTTCTAATACAACATTAACAATAACTTATCAATTTGGTGGTGGAGCACAAGACAATGTAGCGGCTGGTAGAATTAATAAAATAACCGGTATTACATTTGAAATTGATGAAACGAATTTAGTATCTTCAACTACAAGTTTTGTAAAAACATCAGTAAGAGCTTCCAATATTGAAGCGTCAAGTGGTGGTATGGGTGCAGAAACTGTGGAAGAACTAAGAGAAAATATAAAAGCATTTTTCCAAGCACAAAATCGTGCTGTCACAAAAGATGATTACATTGTTAGAACATATGCATTACCTGACAAATATGGAAATATAGCTAAAGCTTATATTGTTCAAGATGATGTATTGTCTGAAAACGAAGAACAAGAACCACAACCAAATCCACTAGCACTAAATTTATATATTTTAGGATTAGACACAAACAAACATTTACAAAATGTTAATGATGCAGTAAAAGAAAATTTAAAAGTTTATTTATCAAGATTTAGAACTGTAACAGACGCAGTAAATATAAAAAATGCTTTTGTAATTAACATTGGTGTTGATTGTAATATAACTACAAGAGGTGGTTATGACCAAGAATTAGTTATGGCTAATGTTAATGAAAGAATTAAACAATTTTTTAACATTGATAGATGGCAAATAAATCAACCAATCGTATTATCAGAATTACAAACAGCAATAATTAATGATGTTGAAGGAGTATTATCAGTAAATAATATTACTATAACTAATGACGATACTTATTCATCAGCGGCTGGTTATAGTGGTAATAGATATAACATAGGTTCGGCAACAATAGATGGAATAGTTTATCCAGCTAAAGACCCAAGTATATTTGAGGTTAAATTCCCGGACACAGACATAACAACAGCGGTTGACGGAGGAGAAGGATAATGCATTTATTTGAATTTGCAGAAAAAGACGCAACACTTTACGAGGGTAGTGCTACTCAAAGTAGAAATACAGGTTTAGATGAAATATTAGAAGTTCGTAAAGATATGAACGCAGATGGTTCAGTCGTAAATGTATCTAGAGCACTTATAAAATTTAATCTAACCAATATATCAGAATCAATTGTGGCAGGAACTATTCCTGAAAACGCAAGATACTATTTAAATCTATTTGATGCTAACTCAAAAGAATTAACAACAAGTCAATCATTATTTGCTTACCCAGTTAGTCAGTCTTGGGTTCAAGGTGATGGTAGATTCTTCGACCAACCAGCAACTACTGATGGTTGTTCTTGGAGATATCGTGACGGAGAAACAACCGGAACACAATGGATTAGTGGTTCAAATAANACNGGTGGAACTTGGTTTAATCAATATGAAGCATCCCAATCATTTAATCACGAAACAACTGATATGAGAATGGATGTAACTAATATTATTAAACTTCAGTTAAGTGGTTCTATTGCTAATGAAGGATTTATCGTAAAACGCTCAGGTAGTATTGGTAATACTTCATCATCATTAGATGAGGGAAGCACAGAAAGACTTGGACATTTTGCATTCTTTTCACGAGATACACATACAATTTATCCACCAAAGTTAGAAGTAGAATATGATGATTCATCTTTTAACACAGGTTCATTATCTACATTAAGTTCAGATGATATTGATGAAGTTATGATTTATATGAAAGGTCTAAGACCAGAATATAAAGAAAAATCAAAAGTTAAATTTAGAGTATATGGTCGTGAAAGATTTCCAACAAGAACTTATTCAACAAGTTCTCAAAATCTAACGGTAAAATTTATTCCAAGTCAAAGTCAGTATTCAGTTAGAGATGCTTTGACAGAAGATGTTATTATTCCATTTTCAACAGGTTCTTATTTAAGTTGTGACGGAACAGGAAACTTTTTCAGATTAGATTTAAATGCGTTTCAACCAGAAAGACACTATCGTTTTCTTTACAAAGTAGTTAGTGGTAGTGGAAACACAAGAACGGAACACATTATAGACAATGACCATATATTTAAAATAACGAGGTAAACTAATGCCTTTCACGGAACAAGAATTACAAAACTATCAGTTTTATCTACAATTAAAAGAAGAACGAGATAAAAAATATCAAGACTTTTATGAGGAAGCCATATCTGAATCAGATTCCACTACAAGAAATCATTTATTAGTAAAAGACACTAATACATTATATAGTTTTGAAGATATTGATGAAGAAAGAAGAAAAGAAGCACCATTTGGTAGAATTGGTTTAGATGATGATAATCATTATGTAGAAAAAATTAACCAATATCCTACCTTTTTAAAAAATGAAAAATTTGAAGCAACTATTGATTCAGAAATAAATAGTTTAATTCCATTAGCACCAAGTTTACCAACGGCAAGACTACACAAACAACCAGATGATAATGTTTTATCACCAAAGAAAAACGGAGTAGGTTTTACAATATTAGGGCCTTCAAGGGAATTACCTAATGTTAGAACAAACGGATATACAATTGATTTAGTTAATGGTGATGTTATTGGAGCTTCTAATTGGAATACTAATGAGGGTTTTGGTTTAAATCTATATTTTTTAGAGGAAAATCGTAAAAGAAGATTTCCATCAATGAAAGTTTTTAAATCTTATGTTGGAACTTTAATAACTAGACAATACGAACAAGAAATCATAATTATCAATGAAGATGATTTAGACCTTATACTAAATGGAAAACCAATGCAATTCAATGTAGGTTAAAAATATGTCAAAACAATTATCAAGATTAAAACCAAACGATTACGATATTTTATTTACTGGTGAACACAAAATACCTGGTAAAATAACAAGTGTAGATTCACCTGCATTTGGTGATTCAGGAGCAGACTATATTGAAATGGTTATATCAACAACAACCGGAGTTTTTTTAGATTCATTTGTTATAGCCAGAGGTCAAGATTGTCAACGATACAAAAAAGATGAAAATACATTTTATATAAATCCTGGTTTGTTTTTAAGAGAAAAAGGATATTTTTCTGGTGAATACAATATTGAGTTTAATTTTTTAAGAGAAGTAGCCGGTTCTGAACAAGGTATATTGGTTGACAACAAAAACACAATATATAACGGAACAAGATTTGTTAATGATGACGGACTAATTTATAAAGGTGGAGAAGCAAACCCAGATGAATTAGAAACAGATGAATTTTTATTAAGAGAATTTGACAACAAATATTTTATTGAGGAAATATCAGCAGACAGAACAGAATTAAGATTAGGAACATTACCGATAAATAGTTTGGTATATCAACAAGAATTTAAAGGTTTAGGTTCAGACAATGTAGTTTTAACTTATGATAATGATTTAAATGATACTGGTCAAAATAAATTTCAAATCCCAACATTGGCTTCAAATTCATTACCGGAAAATATCATTGGTGGTAAATTATCCATTAGTGATGCTTTTAGAATACCTGGATTAAACTTTACCAACGATACATTTAATGCACTAACCGGTATCAACGCCGACACTCCTTATGAAAATGGTGTTGCTGGATTACACACTTATGGTATGTCTTTAAGAAATGTTTCAGAAGCTGTTAGAAATGGATTAAAACGACCTAATTGGGATAATAACGAAAGACATAGTGCAGTTTATGGTGGTGATAATGATTTTTATAAAGGTGTAATAACTAATAATTTCTTTGGTAATAGTGATAATGGTAATGCATTACCATCAGCTAAAGGTAGGACTCGTAATGGTTATGACCGAACCGAGATTCTACAACTAGTAGAAAATAACGATAGAGAAGGTATAAGAAATCTTTTGTTTCGTGATATAGGAACTGGAACAAATGAAAATTATAGTTTTATTGGCATGGCTGAGTCTTTTATAGCAGGAAAACAAGCTAACCCTGACGACCAATGGTATGACGGAGCGGCAACTATCGGTTGGACTTCATATCGTAATCTTGGGTTTCCATTATGGATTCGTTGTAATGATTCAGAAATAGTAAAATTTAAAAATCAAGATGGTATTGAAAGTTATTTCACAATTAAAGTTAGTGGTAGAGCAACCACAACTGATGCATCACAACAATTAAGAGATTATGAACCTGTGGAATATACAGTTGATTTTGAAGGAGAAAATTCATTTTTTATAATTCCAAGACATCCAAATTATAAAAGTAAAAATAAAGTGGGTGGTAATAATCAAGATGATATTCAAGGTGCAGTATTTGATATAGATATGGATTTCACAATTAAATTTGGAAATGTGGAAAGAACATTTTCATTTTCCAAACCATCAGTATTTAATGTAGTTCCTGATGATAACAATAACAAAGCTAGAGAACATATAGAAGGTGGGTTTTTATAATGAGTAATTTTAATTTTGAATACGGCCCTAAATGGATAGAGGAAAATGGTTTATATACCTTTGTTGTTAGTAATACTGAAAAATCACCAGTAATTGAAGTAAAATCAGATTTTAGTTTTTTACCTGATAGTGCATACAATCCAAGTTTTAAAACAATTAAATTCACCATAACAAATGACGACAACGGAACAACACTAAATCAATTTACAATTAGTGGTAAAAACAAAATACAATTTAATTTAAATGAATCTAATGTCGGTGATTATAGTATTCAAGCAAATATCACTTATCAATTTTATATTCAAGGTGAGGACAGACCAGATACCCAAACCGCTTTATTAGAAAGTTCTTTTAAAGTAGAAAGTGAGACAACAGAAACAGGTGGTGGTAGTGGTAATGGTGGTAGTGGTAATGGTGGTAATGGTAATGAAGTTCAACCATTTACACTTCCATTCAACACAATCATTACTGGTGTTGATAAAGATTTAAATATAATTACTACCAAAGATGATAACGAAATCAGTAATTTAGAACTACCAGATATACTAAACATTGAAAAAGTAGAAAAAACAAAAAATTATGCAATATCATATAGTGCAGTAGATTATAAAAATTTAAATGTATTGTTAAATTCTAATGGTATAAAAACTATCATAACCAATACAGACATTGATGTTGAAAACACACCAATAGACCCTTATTCAGTAGTATTGAAATTATATGAACCATTACCAACAAATACTTTTGTAAAAGATAAAGTTAATGTTGTTAAAGAAATGGCAGAACCTATTCGTGAAACTATACGACTAGCACCATTTAACGATGCGGATTTAGGAGATAGATTCCTATATGAAGCAGACGATACATCAATAGACTATATAAATAATTTAAGAACAAGTAATCAAAGTCAAAATGATTTATTTACTTCTGAAAATTATATTTCTAGTTCTTTGTTTGACGCCGTTTTAAGTGGTAGTGTTTCTGCTAATGTAAATGTTGATTATAATGATTATGGTAATTTTTCTATATTTGGTTCGGTAGAAAAAAGATTACAAAACTTTAGAACTAAATTATTAGATTATGAATTTTATTCTAAAGAAAGTGGTTCACTAGCCGCACAAACAGCTAGTGCAGTGTTTAAATCTGAAATCGTTAGAAATGAAGAATTTAAGAAAAACATTACAAACAATTTTGACCATTATGAAAAGTATTTATTTTATGAAAGTTCATCTTATGCAAGTTCTTCATTTGGACAAGAATTTGATACAAGTTGGCCAAAAGAAAACTCAACAAAACCACATAATGTGTTGAGTGTATCTTCATCAGCGGCTACAACTTGGTATAACAACAACACAACTTCTGCATCTTTATACGANAAAAACAACCCAAATCGTTTAGTGAACTTAATTCCAGAACACATCAAAAGAGATTCTGAAAATCAACCATTTTTAGATTTCTTGGATATGGTTGGACACTATTATGATAACATTTGGATTTATGTAAAAGCAATGACAGATACATATGATAGACGAGAAGATTTAACAGAGGGTTTATCAAGAGATTTAGTATGGACGGTTTCAAATGCTTTTGGTTGGAAACAACCATCAGGAACTGAAATCACAGAACTACACAGATTATTATTAGGACAATATTTAAGTGGTTCATTTGGTTCAGAAGAATACAAAGAATATTCAGAATTATCAAGTAAAGAAATACAACAAGAAATTTGGGGTAGAGTTTTAACAAGCATGCCTTATATTTTAAAAACCAAAGGAACAAAAGAGTCAATTGAAGCTCTTGTTAATGCTTATGGTATTCCACCAACAATTTTAAAAGTTAGAGAATATGGTGGAGCAGATAATAAAGATTATCAACCAACATTTGAAATACAAAGAAGATTTACAAAAGCACTTGACTTTAAAAATAGTCAATATATTCAAACACAATGGAAAGAAACATCAGGTAGTTTAAGAGAACCAGACACTATTGAATTTAGATTTAGAGCGGCTTCAAGTAGTAATCAAGTATTGTTAGCTAAAAATATTGGAAATGAACAAGGGTTTGCTGTAAGATTGTTAGAACAAGGTTCAACCACAGACAATAAAGGTAAAGTAGAATTTTTATTAACAAGTTCATTAGGAACAGCAAGTGTAACTTCATCTTTATTCCCAGTTTACAATAAAGAATTTTGGTCGGTAGGTATTACAAGAGAATCAAGTAGTGGATACAATACACTATCACCAGCACATAGAACCGGTTCTTACAATGTGTCTCAAAGTTTTAAGTATAATTTATTTGTAAAACAATATGAGTCTGGTAGAAGTAGAATATTGTATGATTCTTCAACATCAATGATACTAAGTGGTTCAACCACAGGAACAGGACTAACTTCATCACTACATAACGGACAATGGACTGCAAGTGGAGATATTTTCTTTGGTTCAACAGGTTCATTTGGTGACTTAGGTGTAGAATTTACAGGTTCTTTACAAGAAATAAGATACTATAATTCACCACTAACTGAATCAGCATTTAACAATCACACAGCCGCTCCAAAAGCAATAAATGGTAATCACGCTTCAGCATCATTTACAGATTTAGCATTTAGATTAAGGTTAGACGATAATAAAAATTTATCAACATCATCAGACTTGATGAATATAGCACCAGACCAATCTTTATTCGCACAAACAAGTAGTGCTTATCAAAGTGGTAGTGCTGTAGGATTTAGTGCAAATACATTTAGTAATGTAGAACAAGAAGAAAAAACTTTATTGCCAAATATTGGTATTGGTAGAAAAACAAATACAAAAGTTAGAATTGAAGAAAATTATATACCAACTAGTTCAGTAGATGGATTAAAAAGATTAAGTTTTGATGAAAGAGTTGAGATTGGTTCATACGATACGATGCCAATTGACTCAAATAGACTTGGTGTTTTCTTTTCACCGACTGATGTAATTAATCAAGACATTATTGAATCTTTAGCAGATTTAGATATAGAAAAAGAAATTGGAGACCCAAGAGATGAAAAAGAATTCTTTTATAGAGGACTTAGAAAATTAGCAGAATCTTACTTCCAAAAATACAAAGGAACAAATAACTTTTGGGATTATATGAGATTGATAAAATACTATGACCAATCAATATTTGAACAAATTAAAAAAGTAACACCAGCTAGAGCCAAAACAACTTATGGTGTTGTTATTGAACCAACAATTTTAGAAAGGTCAAAGAATATAATTTTAAGAGATGAGTCATTTGAAAACTTACAAAAAGAGGGTGAAATAAATGTTGGATTATTAGAAGCAACACAATCAGCAAATAGACCTGTAGCTTCAATAACATCATCAAGACTTGATTACTTTGGAACAATATCAGAAAGTTTTTCACACGAACCATCAGTCTATTTAATAAAAAGTGCATCAATATCATCTTCTGGTGGTAATTTATATGAAGACAGAAGATATTTAGAAGCAAATGTAGAATTTGGTAGAAGATTATTTATATCATCAAGTAGAGTAACTTACACACCACAACTTTCAAGTAGTAGAGTTTATTCACCAGATGTATTCTTTACTGAAGCAGTTTCAACATTTATATCAAGTTCAAGAGAACACCCTATATTAGAAGAAAGAGAAATATTTTATATGACTGGTTCATCAAGTAGTTCAATAGAAAGTGGCCCAATATCAAACTTAGGAAGTTTAAATGATACGATTTATGCACCATATTCAAGTTCAAACATTATAGCATATTCATCATCACTTAAAGCCGCAAGAGTTCAACTACCAACTGACTACATAAGTGGTCTTGAAAGAGCTTTTATAGGAACTAAAAATACAAGTAAAACAACTCTTGACGGAGAACCACCATTTATTATTAAACAATCACCAACAACAGCTATAGTTTCTACACAAAAAACACAAGATACAGGTGCTGGAACCGGTGGTAAAAGACTAGAAGTCAGAAAAGTAAGTGGATAAAAATTAATTTAATTAAAAATTTGACTTTCATATATTTATAATTGACACCGAAAAGTTTCAAAAATGAAAATCAAAAAAACAATACATAGGAGTATTTAAATGGGAGTTTTAGATAACACATCCGTAACAGTAGATGCTATTTTAACAAAAAAAGGTCGTGAAAAATTAGCAAAAGGTGAAGGACAATTTAGAATAACAAAATTTGCATTAGGAGATGATGAAATAGATTATAATCTATATGATATCACACACCCAAATGGTTCTAATTTTTATGGACAAGCAATAGAAAATATGAATTTATTAGAGGCAGTTCCAGACCAAAATTTGTCATTAAGATTTAAACTAGGTGATATAATTACAGGTCCTGGTGGAAGTGAGTCAACAGCAACATTATTGGTTGCACCAACTCAAATAACACTTAGAAGTAATCAAAGGTCAGTAACATTTACACCTACATTAAATGGGTATAATGGAACACCAAGTTTTAGTTTTTCATTAAATGGTCAAAGAGTTGGACAATTTTTAAGACAAACAAGTTTTGACCCAGCAACCGGAGCTCTCGGAATTGAAGCTTACAACTTCCCAGCTACTACACAAGAGTTTTCAATAACTATTAATGAAACTAGTGGAACTGGTAAAGATGTTCAAGCTATAGTAAGAGTATTACCAAGTGGTGATTCTGGACCAGATAGATAAGGAGATATAAATGTCATTTGAAATATTAGATTTAGAAAACGATATAATAACAGAAGAAGAAGTTAGTCTTACTTCTGGTATATGGTCTGAAGGAGCAGGAACTTTAACAAGTTTCTTCACATCATCAGTTCAATCAAGTTCCAATGGACAATACTTTTTACAAGTATTTAACAAAGTCCCTTCCGATACTACATCTGCAAAACAATTCTCAATTCTTTACGGACACAAAGGTGGTAGTGGTTCGTTAGGTAAACCTGGTGTAACAGGAAATAGAGAAACAGCAACCGTGTATGGTCAGTTCTTAAATTTAACCCAACCACCAGAAACAGAAGAATTTACTTTTGGACAAGGAACATCAGGAGTTTCTCAACAAATTTATGTTATATCATTTGATAGAGCTCGTTCAAGAGAAAAAGTTGACCCTGGTAATTGGGAATTACAACTAGCTGGTGGACAAGTTAATGCTTCTAATAAGAAAACAATTAAACTTATTGATGATAGTTCAACAAGTGTAACCACAGTAAATGATGCTGGAATAACAGAATACAATGTTGTTTCCGGTTCTATTCAAGGTGGTTCAACAATTATTCAAAAAGCAGCAGATTCTGAAGGAACTGATAGTGGTTCTTATGGTAAATTCTATCCAGATTTAGGTGTTATTATTTTAAACGCTACAAGACTACAAGTTAGTGATTTAGGAGACCCAACAGACGCTATCGGTAGTGCAGGGCCAGGAAGGTCAGCACTATTTGAATTAGGTAGAGGAGCTACAGACTATACAGCTTCAAACACATTGTTTAGTCCAGCTTCACATAGTTTACATAGAATGTATCACGCTATATCATCAGGTTCTTTATTCCAAGCTCGTAGAGAAGAATTAGTATCTTCAACACATTACTTTTGTAGAGTAAAAAATAGTAGATTTAACAAAAGTAATAATCCAACTTGGTCAAGTGGTTCATCAACATTACCATTAGAAATATTCAGAGATGGTAAAGAAAAAACTTACATCACAACCGTAGGTCTTTATGATGATTCAGATGATTTATTAGCTGTAGCAAAACTAAGTCAACCAATATTGAAATCAAGAAGTAGAGAAGCACTTATTAAAGTTAAACTAGACTTCTAATAGGATATATCAACAATGGGTATTTACAAAACATTAAACCCGGAAGATGTATCACTTAGGTCATTTCAAGTTCATAAGGAATTTACATTTACAAATAACGATAGTGGTAGTGGAGTTTATGGACTTCGTGCAATAAGTGGTAGTAATTACAACTTTAATTTAGGTTCATCTTCTACAATATCACAAAGTTTCGGAGAATACAATTCCCTTTCAGCCTCATTAGGAAAACAACCATATATTGCAACATACTATAATGTTCCACTTTGGAATATGATACATAGAAAATTCTATTTTGATATCAATATAGCCGATACAAACAATGTCAATACAGAACATTGGTTTAAATCAGGTGCTCCAAGTGATACTAGTGCAATAGTAGAAAAACCTTTTCAATTACATACAGTTTTTCAATATAAATCAAGACAACTAAATGGTAATGCATCAGTCATTACTATTCCACGACGATTCTTTGGTGAGGAAATCAAACCAGGTTCAATAACAATATCAGACAACAGCACAGACGCTACTAAAACATTAGTAGATGACGGACTTGGTAATATTTACGATAATGCTTATTCTTCATCTTACGCTATCGCATCCGAATCATTTGGACCAGAAGGAAGTAGTTTAACCGGTAGTGTTATTGGTAATGTTATGTATGGTCAAGGACTAATTGTCATAACAGAAACAGGTTCTTATAATAGAGTTGGTTCAACAAGTGGTTCAGATGGTGGTTGGAGTGTTTCGTTTAAATCAACACATACAATTTACGAAAGAGAAGTATTTTGTAATGTTGAAAGAGGTAAATTTTTACAAAGTAATAATCCAACAATAACACCAGGTAATAGTGGTAGTCAATTTATACCTAGTCATTTATTTAGTGGTAGTTATTCAATAGGTCATAGATTAGTAAGTCCATTGTATCCAGCAAGTTCTTCTTTTAAAACAAAAGAAATTACTGATTATTTTGGAAACACATATCTAACAAATGACACTTATAGAGGGACAGGTTCTTTAAAAGATTTTGCAACAGGTTCTAATTTCGCACCATACATCACGACTATTGGATTATATGATGATGACAATGAATTATTAGCACTTGGTAGATTAAGTAAACCGATTAAAAACGATAAAGAATTAGATATAAGTTTTATACTTAGATTTGATGTATAATAATCAAAAATTTTATATTTATAATTGTAGATATGCCAAATAGGAAAGCAAAAGATAGAAAAGAACGAAGACGAAAACTCAATGAAAAATGGGCAAGAGAGGGTAGAACTGCAAACCAACACAAAAAATATAAAGCCAAATTAAAAAAATTAGGTATTAATCCAAATCAAATGGGGTATAGATAGATGAACGAAGCTCCAAGAATACCAAGAAAAAAAGGACAACATAGAGGTTCATCTAAACATTCAGATTTATACACAGATGAAAATCCAAAAGGAACAATCAAAGGTTTAAAATTTGCAACCGTTAAGGATGCACAAAAATCAGTTAGTAAGATTAAAGGTAGTGGTAAATCTCACGCACACAAAATACAAGCGGCAGTTGCTATGGAACAACGAGCAAGAGAAATGGGTAAAGTTACAGCCGCTAATGTTTATCGTAAATTTATTAATCAAATGAAAAAGAAAACTAAAAAGAAAAACGAGGGTTTCTTTGGATTACCAGCAGGTGTAATACCTTCACCTAGTAGAAAAGCTGTTAAGAAAAATAAAACAGATAGTCTAAGTGGATATAAAAAAGTTAATGAAAAGAAATGGTCAGATAAATACAAAAAAAGTATTGATTGTAATAATCCAAAAGGATTTAGTCAAAAGGCTCATTGTGCTGGTAAAAAGAAAAAAGAAAGTAAAGATTATACATTTGGACCAGATTGGATACCTACTAATTTAGCACAAAGAAAAAAAATGAAAAGAATTCATCAAAAACTAAATCGTAGTTTAAGAGAAGATATAAATATACCAGTAAAAATTGGTGATACCATTTTAACAGGTAGATTTAAAAATAAAAAAACCGTGGTAAAGTCCATTGGTAAAGATGAACACGGAATGCCAACAATTAATGGTAGAAAAGTTGTATCATTTAGAATACCATTAAAAGAGGGTTCACAAGCATCAGGTAGACAAGGGCCAAAAGGTTATAAAGCTTTTGTTGAGTTAGGATTTGAAAAAGAATACTATAAACATATGGAAAACATATTTACCAAAAATGGTGAAACAATGATTTTAAACGAAGGTATCAATGACCCAGGCATTTTAAAAGCAGTTTTCTTAGCTGGTGGGCCTGGAAGTGGTAAAACTTGGGTAGCAAAAGGATTGTTTGGAATACCAGAAAGAGTTAATGTATCTCAATCAGGTATGAAAATGGTTAATACTGATAAAGAGTTAAAGTTCTTATTGAAAAAATATGGATTTGGAACTGACTTAGATGCATTACCTGACGAAGTATTTAAAAATCTAACAGACCCATCACAAACTGATTATAGTGGACTAAGAAGTTATGCTAAAGAATTAACCGGTGTAAGAAAAAAATTATATCAAAACGGAAGACTCGGTATGATTATTGACGGAACAGGTGATGATTATGCAAAAATATCAAAAGAGAAAAAAGAATTAGAACAAAAAGGATACGATTGTTATATGATTTTTGTTAACACCACTTTAGATGTAGCACTTGAAAGAAACAGAAATCGTGATAGAGTTCTACCAGAAAAAATAGTTGTTGATTCACATAGACAAGTTGTAAAAAACATTGGTGGATTTCAAGGATTGTTTGGTAGTAATAACTTCATAATCATTGATAACAATAAAGATTTAACACAAGAACAAGCACAAAGACGATTTAATATGTTGGTTAAAAAAGGACTATCTAGATTTATTAAAAGACCAATACAAAATCCAAAAGGTAAATCTTGGGTAAGGAAACAAAAAATGTTAGAAGAAAATTATTCAGAAAAAAATTGGACAAGACAATTAACAGAAAGAGTAGATTATAGACAAATAGCAAAAGAATTGATGAGAAGATATAGAGTCAACTCTAAATTAGAATTTAGTCCACGAGCAACAAAAGGTGATTATGATTTTGATAGAGATATCATAAAGTTAAGACCTTTTTATACAAGTGTTAGAGATTTTTTAATTACTATTTTACACGAAATATATCACGCTATGGATAGTAAAAGATATGGTAGAAAGAAGTTTGTAAGAATGTATACAAACGCTGGTCAAGAACAAGAAGACAAAGGTCTTGACTTCCACGACAATAATCCATTTGAAATAAAAGCTGAAAGATGGGCTAGACGAGA
>FUFK010019146.1_pt1 | contig 18084 bp, 23 predicted proteins | sample 1021851 | NCBI WGS metagenome assembly FUFK01 (sample SAMEA51879418, study PRJEB19060) | metagenome
AATAACAGCAGTGCTAACAAGCTGTGGAGGATTCGGTATGTATTGCTCGATGAATTTAGTACTTTCATACAAGGTTATACATTCACTACCATCTTCGCTTCTTTCATGCCCGATAACACGCTCCAGTTTAAATTCGTTACGATAATCTCCCACTCTCTGATCTTTTTTGCCAGGACAAGGAACAAAAAGCGGATCATCTTTTTTCTTTTTTGGTTCGTATTTTGGTGGTTCTACTGTAGGTTGGACAAACTCCTGTTCCTGATTTTGGGGGGTTTCTGACTGTGTATATACAAATTCGTTGGGGTTGTACTGTAAAGGTTCAAAACTAGGAATACTGAAATTACCACATTCTGTATATGTGCCATATTCATCTTTATCACTATCAATAAGACTTGTGAGATTATTTCTATGTACTCTTACACAACCAGGGATATCAACTATAGGTTTACTTATATTATTTAATGTTTGTATATCAGTTTTCCATACGGGTATTTCGTGTATTTCAATCTTATTTATTTTTATATTTGGTATATCAATCGTAGGCATCTCTTCGTTTATAGACTTCTACAAATGAATCGCATTTTGGACAAGAAAAGTTACTAACCATTGAATATTCTGCGTACATAACAGGTTGAAAATCTTCTTCTATATCATGATCCCCACCCCAGATAAGTTCAGTCTTACAGTGCCAGCAATTCATAACTTAGGTAGACCTTTTGGTACAGGCATTGATGGACCTGTAACTTTAGGTAATCCTTTTTCTAAAACTTTTGGCATCATACCTTGAACATTACCAAGAATCTCGTTCATAACTTGGCTTTTAAAGTTTTCAGAAGTTACATACCTGTAACCTATTACTCCTGTAGCAGTCATGGAAGCTACCATTAAAAATGAGATAATACTTAAAATATTAGCAATTTTTTGAAACATGGTAAAAGAAGCGATCCTCCGAGCATTTCGTCATGTACTTATTATATCAGCACTATTAATTCTGCCATCTATCTATCCTTTGTACTTAATGACAGGGATAGTAAATAGACAAATACAGCAAAAAGTTAATTAATATTATAAACAGGCATTTGAAACATTTTTACAAAATCATCCAAATCTCTTGATAAGTTTTTGTTTGATTCTGTTACTTGTAAATTAGTAACACCTAAAAATATACAACCAGATAAAACTAAAAGGGATGATACGACAATAGTTCTTGCTTTCATTTAGTCAGCATCCTCTATGGTATTAGTTTTAGCCCATTCTAAATAGGCTTGATAATCTGTATTGTCTGGGTCTTTAGGAATTGTTGCATGATCCTCTTTGCGAAGAATGCAAGGTGCCTCTTCATTTAATAAGGTATCCCAACATTTTTTATAAGTGTAAGTCATAATTCTGCACTCAAAGTAATTTTTCCTGTACCTGACCCCACAAAACACATAGCTATCCTACCTGCTGTAGCTGTACCTGAAGCGTAAGCGCCATCAAATTCAACACTTTCTAATGTCACATAACTTGCAGTTTGTGTGGTAACAGTTTGTACAGCCCCATCAAAAAAATCAAGCGTACCAACTATCACTGCTGTTGGACCTGCCCTCATTGTCACTGGCAAAGCTACGCCTGCCCTATTAAAAGTGGTTGTAGTGCCATTAAAACCTCTTAATCTTGGCCTGCTTAATTCTTGATAATATCTCTGACATTTAGCCAAAGTATCTCCATAGCTTAAATGCTCAAAATCTGATGCCACGCCAGAACCATTATCTACTTCTAATTGCGCTCCCGTAATTAACCACTCATTATCTGTTGATGATAAAAAATTAACTTGATTTGTTGCGCCATTTTTGTCAACTGTTCCCCATGCTCCAGCAGTGCCTCCATAAGTTGCTCCTAAAGCTAACGCCCAAGTTATATTTAACCCTATTCCATTTGTTGTAAGCCATGTTCCAGTAGTATCGCCTACTATTGGAATAGTTTTTCTTTCCCAAGTATTAGCAGAATTTATCGTGTAAGAATAAATGTAAACTCTATTATTAGCACTATTTGAAATAGCTCCACTAAAAGATCCTGTTAAATTTGATTTAACATAAAAAGATAAAACAACATTTTTTGCTGCACTGGAGCCAAAACCTAAATGTGCAATATTATTGCCTTCAATTTTAGTTGTAACAATCAATCTTTGTAAAGTTGCAATGGTGCTATCTATAGTAGTGCAATCTATTTTTAATGATTTTGTAAATCCATCTGGTGCAGTTGTTGATTGTTGTGCACTAACTACACCATTTGTAGCCTCAAATATAGTAAACCTGTCAGTGGTATATACTGACGTGTTAGGGCTAACTGTAATTGCGGAGCCACTATTTCTTTGATCTATAATTTGTGAGCCGTTAATTATTAAATTACGATTACTTAGGTTATTAGTAATATTGGCNGTACAAGTCCCAGAGCTATTATCAATCGAGATAGCAGCCGTACTAGCTCCTACACCCTTGATTGAATTGACCTTTATCTCAGACATTTAATCAACCTCCCATGCAGCTTGTATCGTATTACCTTTTTCAACCCAAGCCACTAATTCTTTGGACTGTGGGTAAAGGTGAGTCGTGACTGTACCATCTGTGTTTTCAGTATAAACATAAAGTTGATCATCAACAGGTGTTCCATCAATAAACTTTTCTTGTGGAATGTACTGTGCTTTTTTGATTCCCATAATTAAAACTCCGCACTAATAAATAAGTTAAATCTAGGTTCCCAAATATAAGTCTCTCTTCTTGCGGGTGTAGCACCTCCTGCTGTTCTTTGCTGAACCATTGCACAAAAAGTAGTAAAAGTTTTATTAAAAGATATAAAACCAGTGGTATTAGCTGAAAAAGCTGCAATCCCAACTTCGACCCAATAATCGTTTCCAGCTATTGTGGAATATGTAATAGTTGTAGGCTGCGCGCGCATTTCGACAATAAAAGGAATAGGTGCGCCATAAAAATTACCATTATTGCTGTATTGTGCCATATATGAATTACCTATAACGTCTAGAATTTGAAAATATCTTTGACATCTTGTTCGCTCAATAGCATGATTTTGAAAATCAAAATTAGTTACATTAGGCCCAACTTCAATCTGAAAACCTGTAATTTCAAATGTTGAATCGTTTGTTGTCCACCATGTAGTAGTCATATCTGGTACTTGTGCGCTACCGCTTGATGCACCCCACGAGCCAACAGGTGTACTATTGTCTGTAAAGTTAGTACCGTAAAAAGGAATAATTTGTATATTTAAACCAGCACCACTATCACTATCAAATTGTAAATCTGCATGACCTGAAATTTTATCTGTTACTTTAGTCCATGTATTAGCAGTTAAAACACCTGTATCTATAACCCATACTTTTACTGTGCCATCACTATTAAAAAGCCTCATGAAATATTTTTGGGATACACTTGATTTAATCCAAAATGAAACACTTATATAACTTGTAGTTGAATTATAATTCCAACCAGAAGAAGCTATGTTTTGAGATTCAATTACATGAGTTATACCCACAAAATCTGCAGCATCAGCACCACCTGTTTGGTTACCATTTGTTAGTTTTAAAGCCTTTCTAAAACCTAAACTGTATGGTGTGGTGCCACTTGCTACATCAGATTGAGAATATGTTATTGCTTCATCTGTACCTGAAAAATTTATTGCAAAACGATCTATCAAATAAGAACCTGACACGTTTGTTGATGATGCACTTCTTTGTTTTATATTCATAGCACCATTATCCACAAGGTTTTTAGTACCTATAGAACCTCCATTTATTGAACTAATATTTTGAAGGCTATCATTTGAATCTTTAGTTACAAATACACCAGTCTCATCACTAGGTAAATTTATTGTCTTATCTGACGAAGGGTTAGAACTAGGTGCAGCTATTATTACACCATTACCTGAAGCGTGTTTTAGTTTAATTGATCCTGACAAAATTAAGCAGCCTCCAATGCAGCAACTTTAGTTTCTAAAGTAGTAACTTTAGTATTAAGTTCTTGAATAGCCTTCGCCATTAATGCAACCATATTTCCATAACTTAAAGAATCAGGTTCATTATTATCATTATATTCAACAAAATTTGTAAGACCTATATCATGTACATCTTCTGCTATAAATCCAGCATAAGTTTTATCATCAGTTTCTCCATTATCACCTAAAGAATTACTCTTAAAAGTTTTTGGCTTTAGTTTAAGTACATCTGCAAGACCCCATGTAGCATCTGCAATATCTTTCTTATATTTTAATGAAGAAACACCTGCTCTTCTCATAAGGCCATTAGTACCTATATGAACGTTTGCTGAAGCACTGGTTGTAAGACTGTAAGTTGAATCGCTTTGTATTCTTCCAGAGGTAACTAATGAAAATGCAACACTTGTGTTAACAGTTGGAGTTCCCATTATTAATTTACCGGCAGAATCAATTTTGCCTACAAAAGCTGCATTAGTAAAAAAATTTAAATTATTGACGTTATGGTCGTAATCTATTGCCCCAGCATCTTCGTCATCCGTATCACCAAAACGTATTCTTGAATTATGGGTATTAGTTGTAATTAATGAAAGGTTAACATCACTAGCCCTTTCAACAACTAACTCTGTAGCACCCGATAAACTATATGATCTTGAACTAGTAGACTCAATAATTTCACAGGCTGCACTAGGACTTGTTGTCCCGATTCCTAAATTCCCAGCCGATGTTAATGTCATTTTTGTAGTCGCATTGGTAGAGCCACTATTTGTCTTGAATAGTAAAGATGCTGGCGTATCATTTGCACCTACTCCACTTTCTACTACTGCTGACACCTCTGCGCCAACATTATCAAAGTCAGTGCCATCTGAACCGCTAAATCTAATTTTTCCTAGTTCATCACCACTCTGAACTACAGTATTTGATCCTATAGTTCCATTTCGTGACTTAACAAAATTTAAACTTGGGCCATTTGCATCATCAGCAAATCTGCCAAGAGCCATTGTTGAGGTAGGAAAATTTGTGCCGAGGACTTGCAACGATGGTTTATTAGTACCAATGACAGGTACTGCTGTAGTATTTCCAAGAACTAAATTAGTACCATTCAAAGTTACCTTACTTGTTCCGCCTGTAGAAAAATCTATTTGATCACTACCGTAAACAATACCAGTATCAGTATCATCTCCAGTAATTGAAGGATTGGCTGCTGTGTTTGTTCCGTTTATTTTTATTGGCATTATGGAATCGTTACAACTGAAGGACTATTAATAGTAAGTGTAGCACCACTTGCAATGGTGAGAGGGCCAGCAACTAAAGCGTTATGATTTGATGAAATTGTATATGAGTTATTCATTTCATTTTCAGATTCAAAGAAAATTTGTTCATTTCCTCCACCAGTACCACCACCACCACCACCAACAGCAGTAAAGGCTGAACCGTCATAAATTTCTGCTTGGGTAGTAGTTGAGTTAAATCTAAAGTCACCAGTAACTGGAGATGCAGGTCTTTGAGCGGTAGTTCCTACAGGTAGTTTTATTGAACCTGTCCCACTAAAATCAGCACCATCGGCTGTTGTCTCAATACGCTTGTTATTGTCGAAATACAATTCTACGGCTGCATCAGTTTTTGCAACTATACTTTCTTCGCCAGCTTTAGCTTGTATTTGAATATTTCCGTTACTATCTTGGATTCTTAAATTACCAGTTGTATTTTTAATAAAACTGTTAGTCCCGTCAGTAAATATTTCCATATCACCGCCAGTTCCAAAAATTGCTTTATCGTTATCAGCAAAATCAATATCATTACCATTACTTTGTAAATCTCCACCTAATTCGGGTGTTGTGTCATCTACCACATCTACATTGGCAAGTTTAGTTCTTGCTATAGCTGCACTTGCATTTATATCGGCATTTACTATCGCTCCATCAACTATTTTTGCAGAAGTTACTGAGTTGTCAGGAATATTNCCAACCAAATTACCATTAAAACTTGTAGCTGATAATGCACCAGTTGCTGAGTTAAATGTAAGATTTGTTCCTGTTTTAGGTGGTAAATTACCTGTCGCAGCCGTTGTAAACAGCACATTACAAGAGGTGTCAGTTGATTCATCAGCAACCGTTACATTTGTGGCATTAGCAGAAGTGCCAGTAAAGTTTGTTGCAGATAAAATTTGTGTTCCGTTAGCTTTTAATACTTTTCCTGATGCAAGATCAATATTTTCAGAACTTGTCCAAGAATCTGTTGCATCAACCCAATTCCATGTTTTATTTGTTGCGCCAAGCAAAGTTAAACCACCACCATCTGCGGTTGTATCTGTAGGAGTAGTAACTTTACCAATTTCTATATTTTTGTCAGTAACAGTGATTGTGGTACTAGAAACAGTGGTGGTCGTACCTTGAACCGTTAAATTTCCAGAAACAATTAAATTACCTGATATTGTTCCTCCAGCCGCAGGTAATAAACCTAAATTATCTACGCCAATCTGACCAACTCCAGAAACATTGATAAAGCCATTATTCGAGGCATTACGCATTTGAAGCGTATTAGTCGATGTATTAGCATAAAACTGAAAAGGATATGTTGTGGATGGGGCAGAATTACCACTTTGATTTGTGGCACTTGCTTGCATTGCTGTATTAAATGCTTGTCTTACAACAACACCCGTTCCATTTTGTACTTGTAAAGCGTCTTGAGCCATATTTAAAGCATATTTATAATTAGTTTACCTCAAACCAGAAGCTTGGTAAGCAATTAAACGACTAGTTAAATTATTTGATGAGTCTCTTGTTAGAATGTCAAAACCAGCTTTATCTATACCAGATACAACTGGAAATTCACCAGACGATGATGGATTTTGTATAACAGGTATAACCGCAGGGGTAAACGCACCAACACCACCTATAGTTGCACTAACTCCTGTGAAGAATTTATTTGGAAACAGTATTGGTACAGCACCGGAAGTGGAAGTTGATTTGTTTACATCAAATTGTACGGTTGGACTCATAAACATTTTTAAGCCTAACTGAGTAACGCAAATGTTTGATGTAACATTTGATGAGGTCAAAATAACTTTAAATTTAAAAGCCCTAGCAGTTATAATTGATGTTTTAAATTCTTGGAAAGCAGAAAACGTTGCTCCAGCACTTGGATTTCCTGATGTTGTAGCCACATAAACTTTCGCTTCAACATCTGTGACAGCAGCCCCTGTGCTTACATTAAATCCTGTAAAAGCTAATCTTCTTTCAATTAAAACAGTATATTCGTCTTCTAAATCAAGAATATTTGCAAATTCATACTCTCCGAATGACTGTACATTTATAGGAAAATCCCAACTTGCGAGAGCGTCAACATCAGGTACAGGATCCCAAAGAATAGTACCTTTTAAAACTATACCAGTATATTTATTAGGTTGTCCCGCAGGGGTTGTGTAGTTAGGTGGTCCATATTTTTCTGTATTAAAAAATGTTCCTTGAAATGTTGGATTGTCTAAATCTTCTTGTCTATCCAAAATTATTGTTTGATTGCCAGCGTTTGCAGTAAAAGCTTTTTCAGCAGGTGTAACGCTTCTCAAACCATTTATATTTTCAAAAACTGCAAAATATTTTCCTGTTATTGCTGGTACATTAACGCTTGTAGAACTACCAACCGCAACTGCTAATGAAGCAGCTGTGTCAAAAGTAGCAGAAGGATTTGTACTATGACGTATCACCACAAAACCCCCTGTGACTACATCTCTATTTGTTGATGCCGTCCAGCTTGCTACAGCTTGCGTAGCACTTATTTGATTGACGTCAAAATTTAAAACATTTGCGGGCGGTGTAGTATTTTTTGTAATCGTATGTGTTTCTTGATATACAACACTTCGTCCACCTACAGAACTAAATGCAGTTACCCTTACTGTTAAGACTCCCGTTCTTAAATTTTTTAAAGTTGTGTTTGGTGATGTCGTAATAATTGTTTGGAAGTTGTCATTATCAATTTTAAAATCTACAAAATATTGGATAGTTCTTAAACCATCATGCACCCAACTAACATCGCATCCAATAAGTATAGAAGCACCAGAGGCATAGTAAAAAGTTGTAAAAGTTATATCTGTGACAGCATTTGGTGGATCTGACAGAGGATTAGGAGTAGGAGGAGTTACAATTGCTACGTCAACTCTTCCATAAATTGAAGCGTCATATTGTAAAGCTGTTACTGAATGTGTACCATCTTCTTCTTCACTAACTCTTAAAATACGGAATTTTTCTAAACTAATAACATCTGTATCAATTCCATAAAAACCTCCTACACTTGGGACTTGAGAAAAATTAGAGCTTACTGTAAATGTTTTTCTAGTTGTATCTTCTCCACCTGAAGCTGTTGTTGGAGATGAAATTGCTGAGACTGTTTTTTGCTGCAAAAGACCGTTAGATAAAACAACAGATATTTTTGGATTTTGCGCTAAAGTTATTGTTCCAATATCCTCTGTACTGTCAACAGTTATAGAATTTATTGTTGCTGCATGAATACGTCCACCTCTGCGAGAAATGGTTTTTAAAGGATCTGCAATAGAAACCACCATTGAAGGCGATAAAATAACTCCAGCATCTTGTGAAACTGTAAAGTTTACTGTTTGTGTTAAATATCTTTCAGTTTCTAATATCCATCTACCTAGTCTTTGTGCTTGTCCTTGTGAATAGCAACCAATACTTCTAACCTCCTTATGATTTACACCATATACCCTTACAGCGTCTGCATCTTCTACTCTTTCAAACTGTACCTCACCTATCATGTCATAGCTTTGATAAGCCACAGTGACACAAGTATGTCTTGATTTTATAGAAGTACCATTATATTCAAAAATACCATCAACAACCATACTTGAATTTATGGTGTATGTTACGTCAGTTGGTTTATCTTGCTTTATGACAAATGACCCTGAAGAAAAATATGCAAGTCCTCTAAAAACATTTGAAAGTTCTTTTATTGCTGTAAAAACTTCTCTTTGTGTATTTAAAACCACATTTAATGACATGCGTGGCTCTTGTCCACCTTTACCATCACTAACCAACTCATTACAGTATTGTGATATTGCAAAGAAATCAAAAACATCTAAGTTTGCAGCTTCAATAGAACATCCATACCTTGTATTTCTTAAAAGATCGTGTAAACACCATGCAGGATCATTTGTCCATGTTGCAGCTCCTAACGTGCCATTAAATAATCCACTATATGTAATACGACCTAAATGTGTTGTTGTATCTACTGTTGCGTTATGCGGGATTTGTACTTTGATTCCGCGTATCAAAAAACGTCTATCAGGAATCGAGTTAAAAGCCTGTGCATTAAACTCTAAGAAATGTACAGCACTATTTGGATACCTAAATTTATCGTCAATAATAGTTGTAAAACTTGTCCAAGTTAATGTGTTTTGACGCTTTGCACTAGTTTCATCTGCACTAGTTCTTTGAACTCTTATATCGACTGGAAAAGGCCCAGTAAGATTTATATTATATGTTCTGCTGTAAGGATTACTTGTCTTACCTTTTATTGATCTAGGTGGGCCAACAGGGGCAAAACCACCACCATTATTTTGTACGAGAAATTGAAAAGATACCTCAAAACCTGTAATATCTCCATCATTTTCAATAATTTGCAAAGTTGGAATCGTAAGTGTTACTGCTACTCGATCAACATTGCTATTAGTAATAGTTCTAGTAATTGGTCCTCCAGATTGAGTAACAGTTACATTTACTTGGCTAGTAGCTTCTAAAGAAGCATCAAATGAGATAGGTGCTTGGTTTTGTGTTCCTAAAACAAAAGTCCGACCTGCTGAATTAATAGGAAAATTAGTTAAATCAGTTTTATCTAAAAATACTGTTTCAATCTGATCAATTTCGCCCTCTGAAATAAGATCCATTACGCGGGCAAATTGCGTACTATTTAAATTATCAGGTTCTTCGGTTGGCGTTCGAGGTTTTGGTGGTTTAGCCGCGCCTCTTATTACTTTATTTTCATCAATCATAGTTTATTCGGGCGGTATGGTAACAGGTTGTGAATTAAGACCTGCACTTATCACCACACTTCCAGTAATCACACGACCGTAACAAATTGGAACTGGTACACCTTGACGCCCAACATTAACAATTCCACTAAAAGCAAAATTTTCTAACTTTGTTGATTCTTCAAAACCCGCCGGAGTTGGACTTAATAATTGACTAACACCACCTAAAACTAAAGCTGTTCCAATATACCCTATCGCTTTTGATGCAGCAGCACCTAAAAAACCAGAACCTAATTGTGTGCCAAGAAAACCAGTTCCAGCAGGGCCAGCAAAAACAGCCAAACCTATTAATAAAGCACCAGCTAATATTTGTCCAAAACCTCTACCAGCACCTTTTATCACAGGGACTATGTGCATAACATCTTTTTCCGCCCAAGGTTCTATCATCGGTTTAAGATTTGTTTGATAAATTTTTTGTTTTCCAACAGTTACTTTAAACCCATTGCCCAAATCATCATTATTTAAAAACCAATTACTTAATTCAGGAAAGTTTATACATAAAGCTTTTATTGCATGTGATGGGTTTGCAACATCTAACTCAAATGTTGATTGACCTAATTTTTTTCTTAATTCACCATAAACTTTAATAGTTTTCATAATGATTTATGTCTAGCAACAAAAGCAGTGCTTTTTAAATAATACTCCCCTAAAACATCTCTGCTGCTTAATCTTTCGCCTACATGATGAAGAATTTGTTGATCACCTAAATAAATTGCTGCATGATTTGGTAAGTTTGCCTCAAGATGCATAAGTAAAACATCATGTTTTTGTATTTGATCTAGTGGCACTTTTCTAAAACCTTCATTCATAAAATTATCTTCATATAAATTTTGGTTTTTTAACCAGAATTCTTCGCATCTATAATAATCTCTAAGTTGTATATTAAGTTCTTTTTTAAAATAGTCTCTCACAAGAGAGTAACAATCAATAATTCCAAACTGAAAACTTCTTCCTACATAAGGTAACTCAAAACCAGATGGCTCAACATAACCCCATTTTTCTATTGTTGGATTAACAATAAACCAAGGCAGCCCAGATTTTTCACAACCAACTTTATCTCCATCGCTAGGTGTAGGCTGTGAGAAAGGGTGAGAATGTACAACCGCAACAATTTCACCTTCTTCTTCAGCTTTGATGTAATCATCGTCAGCTAAAACAAAACATTCTTTAGGTAATTCAGCTATGTTTTTACATTTTTTATATCTATTCCTACCTTTTTTTACGATTATTAGACCACAAGATTCTTTTGGAGATTCCTCTTTTGCATGATCCATTATTTGTTTTTTAATATCTTCTGTAAGATTCATTGCAACATACCAAGACTAGGAAAGCCCCCATAGGGCAAAGCGCCAAATTGTCCAAATCTTGCTTTACAAGAAGTTAACCTCTTACCACAAACGTCTTGTGCAGCGGTAGCAACAGCTTGATCTTCAAAATTAAAATAATTTGTACCTGTATAACTACATTCTGAACTTCTATAAACCCATTGGCAAATATTAGCAACACAAATTCGTTTTGGTATAGCCTCTCCCTGCTTGTCCACAGGCATCAATAGTTCAAATGTAACCGCATCTCTTGTTTCAGAAACTTTCCTATCTATAAAAAATATCTGATCTGGATACCTTGCATTTGGATCTGCATCAGGTTGTCCATCTAGATATTTACGCAATGTTCTAATTCTTCTTACTTCAGTGTTAGCAAGGTCATTACCACTAAAAATAGCTGTTTGACTTGGGTTTGTTACACGTTGAACATTGTTAACCGTTTTTATAAGTGCGGTAATAGAACCGTCTAAATTTGCTACTGTTAAAGTTGGTCTTGGTAATGTACCCTGTGTAACAAGTTCAAATCCTTCACTTTTAATTGGAATCGCAGTGTATGTATTGCTATTAAAAACAATATTTCCAGTAAAACCTTCATTTAAACCATTATGAAAATAATATTTCGGTACACCTAAAACGGCTGCAACTTCAGTAACAAATTTTAGTTCAAATAATTCAATAATTTTATCAGGCGCAAAAGAATTTAAATCCTCAAAAACACTGCTTATAGCAGTCCATACAACTGTATTGTCAGTAACAGTAGAACCTACATCTGTTCCAAAAGGAGGTTCAGAACCGCCTGTAGTTCCTGATGTAGTACATTCAAAAACAAGACCAGTTGGCACAATAGCGGAAGCTGCCCTTACAACGGTTCCGAGTGTTATAACTGTATTTGCAGTCCAAGCAGGATAAGCCATTAGGTTTCAAATACCTCCCTAAATGTACATTGAATTACAGCACGATTCAAGGATGGGATTGTTTTTGTAAAACTATCACAAACAAATCTACGCTGTCCTGACATTGTTAAATCTACGTTTCCATTTGTTGTACCACTTGCAGTTGTAATTACAGTAAAGGTGTTTTGGTTTACAGCGGAGGTAACTATATAATCACCATCTGCAGCTGAACCACTTGTAAAATCTAATGTAACTTTATCTCCTATTGCTACACCATGATTAGTAATTGTGATTGTAACAGTGCTACCTGATCTTGCGTAAGTCCCTGTTTTAGAAATGCCTTCAGCAGGGGGTGTAAAGTTAAAACTTTCGTTGTCAAAAGCTCTACTATTCAAGAAAGCTTCTATTACATCAGATTCTGTTTCAGAAACCCTAAATTCCAAGCTATAAGTTTTAGGATTTTGATTTATACCAAAAGACAAACGCTGTTCAAAGCCATCACCAAAAACAACAGTACGAACTCTTGGACTTGTATTTTTTGAAAAACTATACGTTGGTGTAATACTTGGAAAAGTTGCCATAATTATGCTCTAGATAAAAGCCCTCCAGCCCTTGATTGTTTTACAAGCTCTTGCTGTACTGCTAATCCAATAAGTTTACCTAACTGACTAGAACTAGCCTCATCACCCTCTGCTTGCGTTCCAGAGGCATCAACTTTAACGTTGATAACATTTGTAGTCCCTCCTCCAAGTTGATTGTTTGGAACGATTGTACCTGATGTTGTAGGGACAAACATTTCTCGGCCACGCTCACCAACCATATAAGGTTGATTTGCACTTACTCGACCACCATTTGCTCTAGGGAATACACTCTGAAGAAATGTACCGATAGGCCCCCCGATCGAACCTGCAATACCAGCTAAAGATTTTTGTATTGCGACTTCAATTAATTTTCTTCTCATTTTTTCTAGTACATTTATTGCAGCTTGAGCTAAAGTCTGTGTACCCATAACAGCATCAGTTAGATTTTGCACAATACCAGATCCCAATTCTTCAGTAATTTCAGCAAATTTACCTTTTAATTTATCAGCAGAATCGCCAGCATCATCTAACAAATCAACTTGTTTTTGCAGTTCACTATTACCCTCCAAATATTTTGTAATAATATCTCTCATTCCTTCATCTGTACTTTCAACAAGCCTGTCAATTTCTTGTTTTAACCTTACCTCTTCATAATTGCCGTTTAATTTTGCATTTAAAAGTTCTCTTTCACGACTTAATTTGTCAATTATACTTCCTTTTTTATCTACCAGATTCATTTCTGCCTCTTCAATGGCTTGTAGCTTTTCTAAATTATCTGTAAGAATTTTATTGATTCCCTCTTCAGTTAATTTTTGCTCATTTTTAGTTTTAACAATTTTATTTGCTGCGGCTTCTTCTGCAACTATGGTGTCAAATCTTTTTTCAAGGGGTCTTAACTGTTTCATAATTATCGCAAGCCTTTGTTCTGCTGCCTGTTTTGCTCTCTTATTTCCACTTTCTTCTGCCCTGTTTATATTTGCTATTTCTGTTGCAGCTTGTATTCCTAAATCTTGTATTGCACTTGATACTTGAAGTTTGCTACCTTCTGCAATTAACTTATTCAAATCTCTTTGTGCATTTGCCTGTTTTATTAGTTGTGTTGTTATTAGACCTAAACCAGTTGCAATCGCAACAAAAGGTATAGCATTTAAAGCAACAGCCGCCAAACCACCCGCAGTAGCAACTTTTGTCAGACCTACACTAACCGCAGTTAAAAGAACAGGTAAGCCTTGGGCTGCTAATGCTATGCCGCCAATAATAAGACTTGCTTGTCCAATAGGTGAATTAACAAAATCAACAGCCGCTTTTGTAAGCTCTGTTAAACCTTTCACTGCGGGTATAACAGCAGGGACTAATAATTCACCAACAGCCCTTGATAAGTCCTCAGAGGCATTTGATAAGTCCTTAAATACTTGTGTTGGATCGTTTGCAACTAATTCTTTTAATGAAGCCGCACCATCAGTCTCAATTTTTCTTAATGCTCTTAAAACAACATCACTTGTTAATTCACCATCAGCAGCTAATTCTTTTAGTTTTCCAATAGGTACATCTAATTCTTTTGCTATAGGTTGTAGTAAGGTTGGGATTTGTTCAGATATGCTTCTAAATTCATCTCCAGCAAGCCTTCCAGAACCTAAAGCCTGTGCTAACTGTCTAAAAGCGTTTGATGCCTCTATAGTTGATGCTCCAGCCAGTTTTGCTGCCGTATTAAATCCAAAAAATGTTGATTTAATATCATCTACACCTACACCTAAAGGAGCTAATCTTGCTGTTATATCTGTGATACCTTCTAAAGCTTCAGTTGCACTTAAGCCAAATGCTTTCTGTGCATCAGCAGCTATTTGCTGAGATTTTGCAAAAGTACCATTGGCTTTAGTAAGTAATCCTAGTCTTACATTTAATTTCTCAAAATTAGAGGCAGTCTGAACGGCTTGTTTTGCTAAAACTGTAACTCCAATACCAGCTATTGCTGTTCTTAAACCACCAAAAGCTTTTTCTAATTTATTAGTTTTATTCTGAACACCCTGTAATGCAGCAGTGGCATTTGTCGTATCTACTCTTAAGGTAACAATACTTTGAGCCACAAATAAAAAAAAGTCTTTCTTATATATTACCTTTATTTTGCTCTTTGACGATTAAGTTCTTTTTTTTCTCTATCATATTTAACTTCATAATATGCAGCCCAATATATCAATTCCTCTTCTGTAATAGAACATCTCAGTTCCTGTAATGATTTACCAAGTTCTGTTGCTAGGAAAAATTCAAAATTTAGCCAATTATCCCCGCTTATTCTTTTTTTGCTGTATCAATATCTAATTCAATATTAAACAAAAACAATTCAAGATCATTCAATACTTTCTCAGGTAATTGTCTTTGCAACATAGGTGCATCTGACATATCAAAAGCTGGCGTTCCATCTTCTTTTTGTGCCATCTTACAAAGTAACTGAGTGGAAACTGTCAAAGCTTCATCAGTACCCGCAAGTTGTTGAGCCTTTTGTCTGTCAAATCTAGTTATGGGTGGAAAGTACAAAGTAGCTAAAATTTTACCAGCAGAATCTTTTAATTCATATTTGCGTCTGGTAGTCATCTCATCTTTAAAACCATTAATGATGAGGTCTGCTGTTCTTTGATTTGTCATAAAAAATGCGAAGAATTTTTCTTATTAGATAGCTGAAGTTATAGTTCCGTTTGGCTTGAATGTAATGTTGATTGTTTGAATATCTCCTAGAGATGAAGCATGTTCAAAACTTGTAATCAGTCCATCAAAGCTGATTTTCTTAGTAGCACTAGAACTATCTGGGAAAAGTTCAAATGCAGCCGTAGCTAAGTCACCTGTTGTAAGAACACCATCCATAAAGGTTGCAGTTTCACCTGTAGCTGCTGCGTCATAAACAAGTTCAGCAGTGCCTTCACCCTCAATTAGTCCACCAACAAATTTCTTAAATGTGTCACCTTGAACAGTGGTTTCTTGAGTATCTTTTGTGATATTCATAGTCCATGATCTAGTGCCTAAGACAGGGTTAACTGATGAACCACCGTCATCAAACTTAACTTGCCCGACATCACCTTTTACAGCAGCCATAACGATTAAAAAGAAGATTTATAAATATATTAACCTTTTTCTGGTTTTTTTACATCTTTTTTATCAGCTTTTTGTTTTTCCATGTATCTTTTACAAGAATTATCCCAGTAATTTGCTTCCCTTCTTCCTTTTACAGCTTCAATAGCGTCAAGCATTTCTTCTGTAATTTCAATTTTTGCCATGATTAGAGATCCTCAAATATTTCAAATGTTACTCTAATTTGTGTTTGAAACTTACCTTCTGGACTTGATGTTAATATTTCAGGGCCAACTGGTGAATCAAAAATAACATTAGAAACTGTGACCCTATTGTATAAGTCCCTTAATCTTTTGCCAATCGTATAGTTTGCCCCAGCACCAATCCCTTCTTCAGTAAATATATTTAAAACTATTAGACCAACAACACTATTTACAGAATCAGATGTCCCACCTTGAGTTAAATATTGATGGTTTCCAAAACTTGTCAAACACTGCACAAAAGTATCCTCAGTTGTCGAATCAAAAGCCATATTATTAAAAACTACTGGTATTACAGGACTTGTAGCTAGTTCTGTAGCTAACCTAGCCTCTATAGTGGATCTAACTGTATTTAAATTTGTTGCAGCCATTATTTAAATTTTGACCTCAATAATCTTGCATATTCTTTACTTATATAATTAGGTAATCCTTTTCCTATAAGTTCTGGGAAACCAGCAACTGTCCCTTGTCTTGTTCTATAAATACCACCCCATGATTTTGGTAAATTTGTTCCATAACAAACTGGTTCAGCATAAGGTAAATTATTTGTAATAGTGCCTTGTAATGGTTTTATATCAGTCTGCCAAGCCGCTCTTAATCTACCTGTATCGACTGGAGTTTCTTTTTTTACCTCTCTTGTCCATTTAAGTGTCGTAGCTTCAACTAAATCTTCTACACATTCTTTCATAATGTCATCTATTTGATTTAGTTTTATAATTCTTGCCATGTTTACCTCAAGATAAGATCAAAACTAACAGGAATATTATTTTGCTCATTCGTTACAACTTGAATAATTTTAAATTCAACATTACTAATAACTACTCTGTCTTTTGTAGTAGGAACAAATGTTATATCTCCAGCAGAAATAGTAAGCAATTTATCTTGTGACTCTACTAAATCATTTACTTGATTTCTTGAAACATTACTTAAAGCACCTTTGATAGTTGTATCAGATGTAGATTCTGTTATAGCTCCAGTAGTGGTGTTATAGGCCCCTGCTGTTACTTGTCTGATAGTCACATCACCACCAAGCTTTGCCAAAGAAGCACTGGCAGCTTTTTTAAGTGCTTTAGCAAGACTCATAATGAATAAGCTATAACTTGACCACTTGCAAGAGTAATACTTGTTATCACACCTTCAATTTCAGATGATGATTTCATTTCAATTCCATTTATTGTTGAAGAACCATTCTCTGTTAAATTCTCAGCAACCAAAGTTACCTCTGCATTTGATAAACAATGCACCTTACCAAATCTGCCTGTATGAGTTGCAGTATTTGTAATGATTAACCCTGCTGGGTATTGATAGCCGTAGTTCACTTTAAGACCTCTTAATTGATAAGTTTGCTCTTCCACCTATTCTAATACCCATTAAATAGTGGTCAACGATTGGCGGAATACGATCAATGCCCACAGCCCCATAAAATCTAGGGGTTACATTTATATTACCAATACTTACAGCAGCAAAGTCTTCCAAGCCACTAAGGTCTAACCCGTTCCTGTTGTTGTTGAGATATACGGCCAAAATAACCTGTGCATTTTTTACACGATCTGGAACTTCAGTATCAGTGTAATAATCAGCAACTAATCTATTTGGAAAGCTTAAACCATACAAGTTGGTGTATGTGTCAGGCTTCCTTACTCCTGATCTAGGCCACTCCAAAGCTTGAGTATCAGATACTCTTGCTCCAAGAAACTTTTCTCTGTCAATTCTTTGGGCTGCTGTAAAAAGCGCACGATTTTTATTGTCGTTGCTTGACCCATCCCATGCGGCAGTGTCATCACTGAGGACTAAACCTTCAATAAAAGAGTTTGCATCAGCAAGAGTTATATAAGTGTTTGCGTTAGCACCGCCAACAGTAGCATCAAGAGTTATCGCCATTTAGTTTTACCTTTTTGGGCTTAGATTTTGGTTTTGGCTTTTCAAGAGTTTGAACAA
>FUFK010048683.1_pt1 | contig 18083 bp, 19 predicted proteins | sample 1021851 | NCBI WGS metagenome assembly FUFK01 (sample SAMEA51879418, study PRJEB19060) | metagenome
ACAGCATAGGCTTTTCTTACGTTATCTTTTCCTACTCTGTTAAGTATATCTTCCCACTGTTTAGCAGCTTCGTCTAAAGCAGCTTGTGGAGATAATTGACCAGCTAATGCTTTTGCAGCAGCAGTAGCCAATGCAGCATTAAACTCAAAAGTTCCAGGAACTCTTAATGGAAATACTCTATTTTTACTTTGTTCCATTTGTGCAAGAGTATCAACATATGATTGAGCAATATCTTTATCCCAACCAATTTGTGTCCATACATCAACTTTAAAGTCATCATTTCTAAATGGGTTTACACCAAATCTACCAATTCCAATATCTGCTTGGTGGTTAGCTTCGTTAGCAAAGAAACATAGGTAATCGAAAGCCATTTCTTTCTCTTTACTTTTCTTAGCTACTCCAACTGCCCATCCCCATACGAAGAAAGGAGCTTGGTTAAAGCCTTCATCCCAAGAGTTAGTTTTTCTATTCCAAACTTTCATTGCTCCTGGTAACTGTGCAGCACCAACTTTATTGTTTATTGGACTATCTGGTTGCATAGCAGCAACAAATGCATCATCCCATGAAAAACTAAACAAAGTTTGTCCTCCACCAAATGATCCAATTTCATCACCTAAACCAAAATTTATTCCTCCTGGAGGAACATATTTAGTTGCCTCAACCCAGTCAGTTAAAGCTTCAACAAAACCTGGATTGTTAATTAGTGGTTTCATAGTTTCTAAATCAAAGAAAAAACCACCAGGTGTTTTAGGATTTTTTGAGTAAGCAGCAGATCTTGAATAGAAAGCAGCATACATTAGATCGTCTTTTTTCATTACTTCAGCGGATCCGTATTCTTTCTCGCCATCTCCATCCCAGTCCCAATTATTAAAGTAAGCTGCCATTTCTCCATACTCTTTCCAAGTTTGAGGAACTCTTAGTTCTTTACCAGTAGCTTCCTTATATTGTTTTTGGTACTCAGGATTATCAATTACATCTTTTCTATATTTTAGATAATGTCTGTCTCCATCAACCGGAAACTGATACATAACACCATCCCAAGATGCTACACCGATGTGAGACGGAGTAACGTCTTTCATTTGTTTCATCTCAACGTATTTCTTTGGAACTGGCTCTAAGTATCTTCTCCAATCGTTAATGAAGTTTGAAAATCCAAAAACGATGTCATATGGAGCTTGTCCAGCTTGAAATGGTACCATTGCTTTCGCATATAAGTCACCTGCTGGTGTATGAGTAACATCAACTTTTGCTCCAGTAAGTTTAGCGAACTGCTCAGCATGTAGAGCTGTTGGCTCTCCCATGACTGGTACAGCATGTGTATTAATCTTAAGCGTCTTGCCTTTATAGTTTTTCTTAGACATAGACTCGTAAGAACAATCACCAGGAATATCCCCAGTTGCTTTGATATGTGGAAACTGATCACTCCACTTATCAGCATACGCAACAGGACTAAATACCAACAAAGCTGATATTAGAGCGGTTACGCAAGTTTTTATTGTCTTCATCTTTTTTCCTCTCTTTGTTGTTAATTATGGAACTAACACTGCACGACCTTTAATCTTACCATCATTTAAATCATGTAGTGCTTTATTAGCTTCTTCAAGTTTGTATTCTTTCATTGAAAGTTTTACTAAACCTTTATCTGCTAGTTCCATTAATTCATATAATTCAGCCCATGTACCTACTAAGCTTCCAACTATACTTTTTTCTTGATCGATCATATCAATCGCCAAAACTCTTATTTCTTCTCCGTAACCTACAATATAGAAAGTCCCAGTTGCTTTGGTCATTTTAATTCCCATTGGCGTAGAACCTTTTTCACCAACAAAATCTATAACAGCCTCTGCACCTTTTCCTTTTGTAAGTTCTTTTACTTTTTCAATTTCATTACCATCTATTAAAACCCCATGGTCAGCTCCTAGTTCCATTGCATGTTCTAAAGGTGCTTTTGCTTTTTCAACAACAATAATATTTGCAGCACACATTGCTTTCATACATTGAATTGCTATATGTCCTAATCCACCAGCACCTATGATTACACAATTTTCACCTGGCAGAAGGTGTCTAGTAGCTTTTTTTACAACTCTGTAAGCAGTCAAACCTGCGTCTGAAAATGGCGCAACGTCTATTGGACCTAAAACTTTTGGAATTTTTATTAGATTTCTTACGCTAGTTTGAAGTAATTCTGAATATCCCCCGTGTTTTACATTCAAACCTGCAAAAATTGGATCTTCAGCATGCATATCGTTTCCTCTTCTACAATCTAAGCATGTTCCTCCTGTGCCAGAAACTTTAGGGTGTAAAATAACTGCATCACCTTTTTTAAATCCTGTAACATCTTTACCAACTTCCTCTATCCATCCAGCGTTCTCATGTCCCATTACCATCGGCAACAGATCGTTATTTTGATCTGTAATGTGCTTCCAAACTCCTTCAATTATATGCAAATCAGTTCTACAAACACCTGCAGCTCCAATTTTAACAATCACATCGCTTGCTTTCTCAATTTTAGGATTTGGTAACTCTTCACCTGTGACCCAAACATCTGCTTTCATTTCTGGGTCATACTTATGTAAAACCTGTGCTTTCATTATTTCCTCTCTAAATTTATTTTTTATAAATAAATTTTAAATTGAAATAAAAAATATGTCTAGAAAGTTAGAATAATTTTAATTACCAATTACAACTTCAGATTGTTAATTTACTTTGTTTTTGCAGTCTCCTGTTTTGAAAAACTCATCCATATTATCTATGGCCAGATTGGCCATTGCAGTTCTAGTTTCTTTAGTTGCACTACCTAAATGAGGAAGAATAAAAGCACTTTTGTGTTTAAGATATCCTGGATTTAAATTTGGTTCATTTTTGTATACATCTAGCCCGACTGCATAAACTTTTCTTCTTTCCAAAGCATCTATTAAAGCTTCATCTTCAATAATATCTCCTCTTGCAACATTGGTCACGACTGCACCTTTTGGTAATAGTTCTAGTGTATCTTTATTGATTAAATTTATTGTCTCTTTAGATGCAGGACAACATACCGAAAGGACATCAGAGACTTTCATCAAATCATTTAAGTTATCGTGGTAAGTTGCGCCTTGTTCTTTTTCTTCGCTTAATTTTGAACGATTGTGATAATGAATTATCATACCTAAAGATTTAGCTATTTTAGCTATTTTTTGACCAATTCTACCCATGCCAAGTATTCCAAGTCTAGTGCCCGTTAATTGTTTACCAATCAACATATCTGCTGACCAAACCCAGCCACCTTCTCTAGCTTTTTCAATTCCTTCAGATGCTCTTCTGCATGCACCTAATATCAACAAAACCCCAATTTCTGCAGTAGCATCAGTTAAAACATCTGGCGTGTTTGTTACTGCAATCCCTCTTTTCTTTGCAGCTTCTAAATCTATATTTCCAAAACCTACAGCAAAATTTGATATAATTTTTACACTCTCAGGTAATTGATTAATTGTTTCTGCATCTAGCTTATCTGTTAAAGCCGATAAAATACCATCACAGCCTGTACTCATCTCTATTAGCTTCTTTTGAGAGTAGAGTTCATCATTTAAATTAAAGTTAGCATCAAATAATTCTTTAGCTTTATCCTCACAAGATCTTAAAAGCCTTCTCGTGATTAAAATTTTTTTCATTTTATTTTTAGATTAATTTAGATCAAAAACCTTACCAGGATTCATGATATTGTTTACATCGATACTTCTTTTAATAGCTTTCATCACTGGTAAATTATCTGGGTGCTCTCTTAATAAGTAATGTTTTTTTTGAAGACCAATTCCATGTTCTCCTGTAATTGTTCCCTCTAGCTCTAAAGCTTTATTAATTAGATCATCGCTGTATTGTCTAATTTTTTTTTGTTTTTCTTCATCGTCAGGATCATACAATATTATGGAGTGAAAATTTCCATCTCCAACATGACCAACCATCGGTGCAGTTAGACCTAACTTTTTAACTTCTTTTTCTGCCCACGAAATACACTCTACTAACTTTGAAATTGGTACACAAACATCTGTAGAGTAAACTTTCATATCATGACCTAAAGCTTTTACTGAATAATAAACATCATGTCTTGCTTTCCAAAGTATTTTTTGTTCTTCCGGAGAAGATGCCCATTGAAAATCACTTCCACCATTATTTTTTGATAATTCTTCTACAATTTTAATAGACTCATTATTCGATAGCTCACTTCCATGAAATTCAAAGAATAAAGTTGGTGATGCTTTGATGTTTTCTAGCTTTGAATATTTAATGCTAATTTCCATTTGGTCTTTGTTTAACATTTCAATTCTTGCAATTGGAACACCGTACTGAATAACTTCTTGCGCTGTCTTTACTGCTGAGTCTAAATCTGGAAAATAGCAAACTGCACTCATTATGCTTTCAGGTATTGGTGATAGTCTTAATTGAACTTCTGTAATAATTCCTAATGTTCCCTCAGATCCAATAAACAAATTAGTTAAGTTATATCCCGCAGAAGTTTTTTTAGTTCTTGCACCAGTTTTAATTATGTCTCCATTTGGTAAAACAACTGTTAANCCAGANATAACNGTTCTCATTGTTCCATATTTNACTGCCATTGTTCCTGAAGCTGAAGTAGATGCCATNCCACCNAGTGCAGCATCNGCACCAGGNTCTATTGGAAAAAATACNCCATCTTCTCTTAAATATTCATTTAATTGCTTTCTNGTTACATTTGCTTGNACTCTGCANTCAAAATCCTCAGCATTTACNCTTAAAACTTTATTCATTTTTTCTANAGAAATNGTAATACCATTTTGATTTCCAACAACATGNCCTTCAAGAGATGTGCCNGTTCCAAANGGAACNACNGGAATTTTATGCTCGTTACAAATTTTTAGAATTTTTGAAACTTCTTCATTAGTTTCTGGAAATACAACTGCCTTNGATAATATTGGNTTATANGTATCTTCNCCTCTTGCATAATTTGCACGAGTAGACTCNGANGTNGAAAATCTNCCGTTAAATATCTTTTTTAATTCTGCTTGGACAGTTTCGTTCATTNTTTAATAATACAAAAATATTAATTAAAAATACAGTTTATTTAGAAAGCATCTTGCCTATATTTTCTAAGGCTTGCATTATATTATCTCTAGATGCGGCAAAACTAAATCTAACGTAATCATTACAAGTTTTACCAAACGCAGTGCCAGGAACAATNGCAACNCCNGCTTCATGCATAGCTTTTTTGCAAAACTCAGATCCATTCATGCCAGTCCCTTTTATATTCGGAAAAGCATANAAAGCTCCTCCNGGCAAACTACACTCAACTCCTGGTAAATCATTTAATCCTTTNTGAATTAAATTTCTTCTTAATGTAAATTTNTCTAACATATCTTTAATNGANTCTTCNGGACCATCTAATGCAGCTATACCAGCATATTGGGCTGCTGCATTTACACATGATACACTATTAATCAAAAGTTTGTTTACATGTTCAACNAAATGNTCTGGCCANNAACTCCAACCAAGTCTCCATCCAGTCATAGAATATGCTTTACTCCAACCCTCAAGAACAATTAATCTNTCTCTTANGTTAGGATAATTAAAGAAAGTCGGCATTTCTTTATAATCAAAAATTTGTCTACTATAAATTTCATCACTTAAAATTGTGACCTGCGGATGTTTTTCTAATTCTTTTGCTAAGTAGTCAATTGCAGGTTTTTCAACAAAGCTTCCAGTTGGGTTGTTTGGATTTATTAGAATTAAAAGTCTAGTTTTGTCAGTTATTAAAGACAGAATTTTGTCTGGATCAAATTTTAAATCTTTATCCTCAGTTAAATCATATGGAACAGCTTTTGCTCCAGAATAATTAATCATTGACTCATAAATTGGAAAAGCTGGAGTTGGATGAATTATTTCAACACCTGGTTCACCATAACAAGTAATTGCATAATACATTGTAGGTTTACCACCTGGCATTATTAAAACTCTATTTGGATCAATATCAGCATTGTAAAGTCTCTTGACCCATCTTGCGACAGCTTCTCGACATTCTGGAATTCCATTTGATAAAACATAACCATGATGACCGTCATCTAGAGCTTTTTTTGCAGCTTCAACNACATGTTTTGGAGTTTTAAAGTCAGGTTGTCCTAGACCTAAATGGATCATAGGTTTGCCTTGTGCTTCTAATTTTTTTGCTTCTGCTANAACAGAAAATGCACTTTCAGTTCCTAAACGATCTAATGCTTTTGCTAATTCAATCATAATTTTTCGTCGACAAACTAACTGAAAAGCAACTTCATGTCTATTTATTTAAAGTGAAAATAATAATAAAAATTATTTATAAAAAATATTTAATTTCGGTAAATTATCTTTGATCTATCTAACTCTTTTACACTTTTGCANCCCATAAGGATCATATTTCTTCTAATTTCATCGTGCATATTTTGAAGCAGCCTCTCTACTCCTTGCTGTCCACCTGCTCCTAAACTGAACAAAAAAGCTTTACCAAAACTACAAGCAGTTGCACCTGCAGCTAAAGCCTTGAGAACATGAGTTCCCCGTCTAACACCTCCATCTAAAATTATCTCAACCTTGTCTCCGACAGCATCTGAAATAGCCTTTAGTTGATCAAATGGAGTTCTAGATCCGTCAAGCTGTCTTCCTCCGTGATTAGAAATTATTATCGCTGTACAACCAATATCAACTGCTCTCTTTGCATCCTCTACGGACATTACACCCTTCAATGCAAAAGGTCCGTCCCATTTTTTTATACAGTATTCTGCATCTTCCCAATTCATTTGTGGATCATACTGTTCATTAACATAGTCTATTACGGATTTTGTAATGTTAGTTCCCTTGTCAGTTTTGTGTTTAATATTTGCAAGTTCAAATTTCTTATTCGTAAAATATCTGAATAACCATCCTGGTCTCATCGCGAAATTCATTATACTTTCTAATGTGAATTTAGGAGGAGTTGTAAAACCAGTTCTGTGATCTCTTTCTCTATTTCCTGCAACCAAAGTATCAACAGTTAAGCATAAACCGTCAAAGTTTGCTCTTTTACACCTATCAATCAAATCATCAGTAAATGATTTATCTTTATGGATATAAAGTTGAAATAATTTTGGTCCACTTGATATGTTAGCAATTTCTTCAATCGAAAATGANGCCATTGTCGACATGCTATACATNGTACCAAATTTTTCTGCAGCTCTAGCTGAAGCTTTATCTCCATCAGGATGATATAAACTTTGCATAGCAGTAGGTGATAAAAAAATTGGCATATCTATTTTTCTACCAAAAACTGTGGTTGATAAATCTGGTTCTCCTACGCTTCTAAGAATATTAGGGATTAAGTCACAATCATCAAATGAATTTGTATTTCTTTTTAAAGTGGTTTCATCATCTGCACCACCATCAATGTAATGAAAAATTGGAGCTGGAAGTTTTTTTTTGGCTAGCTTTCTAAAATCTTCAAAATTATAACAATTCTTTAAGCTCATGCATTTCGGAATCTTAAATTATTTCGATTAAGATCACTGATCTTTGTGCAGCCCATTAATTTCATGTCTCTTACTAATTCAGTTTTATATAAGTTAAGTGCTCTCTCAACACCTTCTTGACCTGCTGCAGCTAAAGCATAAAGATATAATCTTCCACCAGCACANGCTTTTGCACCCATAGATAAAGCTTTTAACATATGAGTTCCTCTTTGAAATCCACCTTCACAAATAACATCTAACTTATCACCAACTGCATCAACAATTTCAGCTAATTGATCGAAAGGTGATCTAGATCCATCAAGTTGTCTTCCTCCATGATTTGATACCATTATACCAGTGCATCCGATATCAACTGCTCTTTTAGCATCTTCAACACTCATAACTCCCTTAAGCGCAAAATGGCCACCCCACTGAGAGCACAATTTTTCAGCGTCGTCCCAGTTCATAGATTGATCCAACATAGTAGAAAAATAATTACCAATTGAAGTATTTGTGTCAGTNCCTTCTTTAACGAAATCTTGAAGATGTGGTAGTTCAAATTTTCCTTTGGTTAAATAATTTATTCCCCACATTGGTTTTGTGGCAAAACTAAACAAACTCGAAAGTGTTAATTTTGGAGGTGATGTAAATCCAGTTCTTAAATCTCTTTCACGATTTCCTCCTGTTATTGTATCAACAGTTAAAGCCATCACATCAAATTTTGCTGCTTTTGCTCGTTCTAAACAAGAGTCATTTAATCCTCTGTCTTTATGGAAATAAAATTGAAACATTTTTGGTGTGTCTATTAAAGATGAAATTTCCTCAACACTAACTGTAGCCAATGCCGAAACACCAAACATCGTGTTAAACTTCTTTGCAGCTTTTCCAACCGCTCTTTCTCCTTCGTAGTGGAATAGTCTTTGCAGAGCTGTTGGAGAACAATAAAAAGGTAAATCTAATTTTTTTCCAAAAATAGTTGTCGACAAATCCACATTTTCAACACCTCTTAAGACATTTGGAACTAAGTCAACNTCATTAAATGCACTACTATTTCTTGCATAAGTTATTTCATCATCNGCAGCCCCATCAATATAATGAAATATTGGTGACGGAAGCTTTTGTTTTGCCAATTTTCTAAAGTCATAAAAGTTATGACAATCTTTTAATCTCATATCTTAAGTTAAAATTTTTTTGTAAAATTAAACATATAACTATTTGCCCCAGGATTTTTATCTCCAAGACTCGCATTAGAAATATGATTATAAGAAATACCCAATTCAGAATTAGACGAAATGTCAAATAATATCTGTATTTGTGTCTTAAATTCAATTTCGTGACCTAAATCCTTGCCATCTCCTTCATCGTAATATCCAATCGCAAAACTAGGAGAGAAAGTAGTTGAATTAGATTTTTGATTTAATTGATAACCTGTATAAATATATAATGCATCATCAGCCGTTATCATTGCACCTGTAACAGGCTGAACATTTCCTAAGAAAATATCTTTGCTAGCATTAAAATTTATATATTCNGCACCAAATAGATTTGCTCTCTTACCATCATCGCTGAAATCGAACATGCCAGTGTAAAAACTCCATTTATTTTCTGCATTAGAAAATGAGACAGTAAGAAATGAAATTATTAAAGTTTTAATTAAAATCTTCATATTAAAAATCCTTGTTACTTTATAGATACTTTTCTAATAATTAAAAGGCCGCCAAAAGCGAACAAAATCAAAGGTATTGACCAGAGTAAAAATGTATTTTGGTTTAATTCTGGTTCATANACAATCCATTCTCCATATTTATTTTTTAAATAATCATATATTTCTTCTTCTTCTTTACCTTCATCAATCTTATTTTTTACAACAAGCTTCATACTAATGGCAAAATCAGACTGAGAGTCGTAAACAGATTGACCTTGGCATATCAAACACCTTAAGTTTTTTGTAATTTGATCTACTTTAGTATTTATTTCATTAGCATAGGAAAAATTAAAACTAAAATATAGNAGCAATATTAATTTTAAAATTTTAAGCATTTTTTTTTAATAAATTTTTTATTTCTATTAAATTTTCGCTCGTCAATGGACCAATATACTTTTTTATTATCTCATTTGTTTTACCACTTATAATAAAAGTTTCAGGAACACCAATAGCTCCAAATTCTATTGATTTTGTTCCATCATTATCGGTAATAACTTCTGAATAAGGNTTTCCAAGTGAGCTTAAAAAATTTTTTGCATTTTTTGGACTGTCTTTATAATTAATTCCAATTATATTTATGTTCATATCTTTTAATTTCATTAAAAACTGATGCTCTTCTCTACATGGTGCACACCAAGATGCCCAAATATTTACTACNGAAGGACTATTTTTATCAAATAAGTCTGAAATATTAATTATTTCATCAGAAAATAGTTTTTTTGCATTAAGTGAAAAATCTATTTNACTTTTTAATTTCTCGTTAGAGTAATCTTTCGATACGTTNAATCCCTTGAGCAAGATTATAAAAATTATTATTAATGTTAGTAGTAATCCTAAAAATTTAATATTTTTGCTCATTTTTTCTAATAACACTTAATAAACCACCAAAACCAATAAATATAGTTGAGATCCATATCCAAATCATTAAGGGTTTATATTGATATCTTACGTTATAATAGCCATCGTCTTTTAAAATATTAAATACTAAAAAATTATCTGAAAATAATGTTGTCTTAATATCTGCTTCACTCGTAATAGTTAAAGGCTGCTGGTAAATCCTAACTTCTGGGTATAAAGCAAAAGAGGAATTTTTATTNGTAACTTCAAAACTAGCTTTAAGAGATTTATAATTGTCNACATCTTTAACATTAACTTCTTTTAATTTTACAACTTTNTCATTGAATATTCTTTCATCTCCTACTTTCATATTTGAATTGAATTCATTAGAAAAAAGTCCATTCAATAAGATACTTGTAATTAATAANCTAAAACCAAAATGTGAAATTTTTTGGCTAATCGAGGATTTNCTAACAAAAAAATCCTTAATTGTTACTAATAAAAGATAGATGCTCAAAACTATCAGAGGAATAGACAACAGAAATGAATTTTCGGTTTTTGTTAAAATGACATATGAAATAAGTAGTGAAACTAAAAAAATAATTAAAATATTATAGTTAAACTTTTTTAATTTATCTTTAATCCATTTCAAACTTGGGCCAAAGCTCATGAATATTAAAAAAGGAATTAAGAAGGGTATTAAAAGATTATGATAAAAAGGCGGACCAACAGAAATTTTTGAACCATTTAAAACTTCAAGAAAAATTGGATAAATTGTACCAACAAGAACAACAGATAAAAAAAACATCATAAACCAGTTATTCACTAATATTGCAGTCTCTTTACTTAAAATAAAATTCTCTTTGGCTGTGTTTGATATTTTATTCTGATTAAAAAAGAAAATTAATATAGACATCAAAATTAGGATAAAGAGAAAACTTAATATATATAGCCCTCTTGATGGATCGTTTGCAAAAGTGTGAATTGAATTTAAAATTCCAGACCTAACAAGAAAAGTGCCACTCATACTCAGTGAGAAAGTTGTAATTGACAAAATAATAGTCCACTCTTTAAACGAATTTCTTTTCTGTAATACAATTACAGTATGCAGTAGCGCTGTTAAGCAAAACCATGGCATTAATGAAACATTTTCTACAGGATCCCAAAACCAAAAACCTCCCCAGCCCAGCTCATAATATGCCCATATAGATCCNAGCAAAATACCNATTGTTAAAAATACCCAAGATACCAAAACCCATTTTTTAATNTGNCTTGCCCACTTATCTCCAATATTTCCGCTAATCATTGAGGCAAGTGAAGCTGAAAAGATAATAGATGTTCCAACATAACCTAAATATAAAATTGGAGGATGAATAGCTAAAGCAGGGTCTTGTAAAATAGGGTTCAAACCTAATCCCTCGCTAGGAATTGGATATAGCNTTTTGAATGGGTTGGAAGTTAATAAAATAAAAACTAGAAAACCTGAAATAATAATTTGTTGAAATAGTATCGTTAAAAGTTTGTATTTAGTATCTTGTGATCTTGAATTTAATAAAAAAATAAATAGAAAAATTGAAAGAACTAATAACCACAATAATAAACTTCCCTCGTGATTTCCCCATGTGCCTGATACTTTATAAAATAAAGGTTTTAAAGTATGAGAATTGTTNAAAACAGTTTCATTACTAAAATCTGAAATTACAAAAGCTGCAACTAGACTAAAAAAACTTACNGTAATCATTATAGTTTGTATTGAAGTAATTAAAATAAAGTTTTTATCTAAATATTTATTTTCTGAATTTGCATCCAAGTATGACTTAAAAATTAAATAAACAGATGCNATTAAAGCAATATATAAAGAATAATTTCCTAAATAATTAGACATACAAATTAATTGTTTTTCATAGCTTCGCTGACTTCAGGAGGCATATAATTTTCATCATGTTTTGCTAAAATCTTGTCAGCATTTAGAAAACTTTTATCCTTTAAGAAACCTTCAGCAACTACACCCTTACCCTCTTCAAACAGATTAGGTACAGATCCATTAAAGTTGACTAATAATTCATTTTTGAAATCCGTAATTACGAAAAAAATTTCTTTATCGTTTATTTTAATAGAATTTTTTTTCACCATTCCACCAACTCTAATTTTTTGAGCATTTTTGATTTCATTAAGGTTTTTAATGTCTGTTGGAGACTTAAAATATACTACGTTTTCCTCAAGAGATTTAACCACCAAAAAAATTGTAAGAACTAATGAAATTAAAATTAAAAAAATAAAAAGGGCTCTAAATTTAACTTTTTTTCCGTACATGTGAATTTTAGTTAAACTTTAGATGTGGAAGTGTTTGCTAATATCTCTCTGTACGTTTTTTGCTTAGCTACTGATGCAAGTTTCTTTTCATCTAGTGATTTATAATTTTCCTCAAATTTCTTTTTCTCTTTAATTAAATTTAATTTTACTACCGCGTACAAGAAGCTAAAAGAAAATAGAGTAAATATAAATGATGACCAAACGTATACACCGTATCCATTCATATTTAGTAGTTCACTAATCATAATCTATTAAGGCCTTTATTTTTAATCTTTAACAGTTCTGTATTATATTTCATTAAAAATATCAAAAGTGAAAATAGAGCAAATGCCGCAGTCATTATAGCTAATGGTGTCAACATTGAAGAATGAATTGTTGTTTCTTCCAAAATTTTTACTGACGCAGGTTGGTGTAAAGTATTCCACCATTCTACTGAAAATTTTATAACTGGAATATTTATAAGACCGATAATTGCTATTATTGAGCTAACTTTTTCTGCTTTACTAGTGTCTGTCGTAATCTTCCAAGAAGTAATGAACAATAAATAAAAAATTGAAAGTAAGAGCATTGAAGTTATTCTTGCATCCCAAGCCCACCAAGTTCCCCAGGTTGGTTTTCCCCAAATTGATCCTGTAACTAAAGCTATTATGCTAAAAACAAAACCAGAAGGTGCTAAACTTTTTGTTATTAAAGAGAAATTTTTATTTTTAAAAACAAAAACTCCAAAAGAAAGAATGGAAATAAATGAAAATATTCCGAGTGATATCCAAGCTGATGGAACATGGACATACATAATCCTAACTGAGTCACTCTGCTTATAATCCTCAGGAGAAAGAACTAAAGCTTCAACTAATCCAAGTAACAATACAATTATAAATAGCGCAAATACAAACTTTTGTATTTTATTAATTATCTTTAAAGTATTATTTGGATTGAAATAATTAATCATAATTTTTTATAACACATAAATTTTAGATTAAAATTGTTCAAAATTTTCTGACCAAGAATACAGAGGGAGATAGAGGAAAAACAGTACTCTTGATCAGAATTAAATATTTTATAACAAACAGATATGACAGAGATTTGGGACAATTGTGTTTAAATATTGGCTATTAGTTAATTTGAAGGCTTGAAGTAGCTTGATCCACGCTTACCTGAAAAAATTTCNTTAATNAGAGGGTGTTTTATAGGCTCTTCAGAGTCATCAAATAATAGATTTTGCTCAGACACATAAGCCTCGTAAGTAATTTCGTCATTCTCTGCTAGTAAATGATAAAATGGCTGATCCTTTCTAGGTCTCACGTTTTTTGGAATCGATTGATACCACTCNTCTGAGTTATTAAATTCAAAGTCAACATCGTAAATCACACCTCTAAAATCGAAGTGTCTATGTTTTACAACGTCTCCAATTGAAAATTTAGCTTTTTGAGTACTCACGATATTAAATATGGATATTTGATGAAAAAAATCAATAAAAAAAATATAAATGTTTTATTAATCTGTTAATATGTAGCAGTGAATAAATCACTTCTAAAATTCATTACAGACGTTGGGCCTTTAGCTATTTTTTTCTTCTTTTATTATAACAGTGATAAAAATTTAAAAGTTGCAATACCACCTCTAATTGTCGCAACAATAATTTCTGTTCTATTGGTTTGGATACTGGAAAAAAAAGTTCCGATGGTTCCTTTGTTAGGAGGAATTTTAATTACTCTATTTGGAGGTTTAACAATTTATTTTGATAATCCAATTTTTATTTATATGAAACCCACTATTATAAATATTTTATTTGCCTTAGCTTTATTCTTTGGAAAATACTTCACCAATGAACCAGTTTTAAAATTAATACTTGGAAAAACACTGCCAATGTCTGATGAAGGTTGGAAAATTTTGAATAACAGATGGACTTATTTTTTTATTTTTTTAGCTATATTAAATGAAATTGTTTGGAGAACTCAAACAGAGGAATTTTGGGTTAACTTTAAAGTTTGGGGAATGCTACCAATTACATTCATCTTTACAGCATCACAAGTTGGGTTGATTAATAAACACAAATTAAATGAGTAATTTAAAATTAGTAATAAATAATTCAAANAAAGAACAAAACCAAAGGTATTTTTTTGAAAAAAAAGAACTAAAAATTATATTAGACCTATATGCTAAAATGGTATCTGAAGGATCTTGGAAAGACTATGGCCTCTCAATATCAAGTAAAAGAGTAAGTTTTAGTATTTTTAAAAATGCAGCAGAAAAAGCTATCTACAACATTTGTAAAAATTTTAAACCTTCTAATAAGAATTTGAAATATTTAATAACTGATAGAAATGGTAAAATTTTAAATAATGCTTATGATTTAGAAATACTTCTAAAAAAAACAAATTGGAAAAAACTATAGTTTTTGATTATCTTCTTTGACCGAANAATCTTAAAAGCATTATAAATAAATTTATAAAATCTAAGTATAATGTTAAAGCTCCCATAACAGCTTTCTTGCCAATTACTTCACCTGAATCTGATGCTNCGTACATATTCTTAATTTTTTGTGTATCGTATGCAGTTAATCCAACAAATATAAGAACTCCAATGATTGAAATAGCAAAGTACATCATTGAAGATTTTAAGAAAATATTTACTAAAGATGCGATTATAATACCGATCAAACCCATCATTAAGAATGATCCAAATTTTGTGAGGTCTCTTTTAGTTGTGTAACCATATATACTCATAGCTCCAAATGTTGCTGAAGATATGAAAAATACTCTCGTCACACTAAGTCCTGTGTAAACTAATAAAATTGATGATAGTGATAAACCCATCAAGGCTGCAAAAATCCAAAAAGTAGTTTGAGCTTTTGAAGAACTCATTTTATTTATCCCAAAACTCATATAAAAAACAATTCCGAGAGGAGCTAACATAACCACCCATTTCAATCCTGATAGATAAATTGCATTTCCGAACTCAGTTAAAGCAACTATTGATCCNCTTGCATCTGTAACTACTGACATTTTAAAAGATAGCAATGCAATGATTCCCGTTANCAAAACTCCAGTTGCCATGTAGTTGTAAACTTTAAGCATGTAGGCTCTAAGGCCTTCATCCATCACAACAGCTTTTTTTGCTGTCGTTGATCTATTTAAGATATTGTCTCTATTGAATTCCATAATTAAATATATAGTAATAANTTTAAAATTTTTCAAGCAGTCAAAATATAGGTAACAAATACTTAATATTTAATGAATTATAAAAAATTAGGAACAACTGATATAGATATTAGCACAATTTGTCTCGGCACCATGACTTGGGGTGAACAAAATAGCCAAGAAGAGGCCTTCGAACAAATGGATTTCTCACTAGAAAATGGGGTTAATTTTTGGGATACAGCAGAACTTTATGCGGTACCTCCTAAAGCTGAAACTTTTGGTCATACAGAGACGATCATTGGAAATTGGTTTGAAAAAACAAAAAAAAGAAAAGATGTGATACTTGCAACTAAAGTTTGTGGTCCTGCAAGAGATTATATTAGAAATGGTGAAAATAGTTTTGTAGGGAAGAATCTCGAAACTGCACTTCATAACAGTCTTAAAAGACTTAAAACTGATTATATAGATTTATATCAGCTTCATTGGCCAGAAAGAAATGTAAACAATTTTGGAAGACTTGGTTATGTGCATAAAGAAAATGAATGGAATAAATTCGAAGACGTGTTGGTTGAATTACAAAAGTATATTGAGCAAGGTAAAATTAGACATGTAGGTTTATCTAATGAAACTCCTTGGGGTGTTATGAATTATCTCAAACTCTCAAAGGAAAAGAGTTTGCCAAGAATGATGTCNATACAAAATCCCTATAGTTTATTAAATAGGTCATATGAAGTTGGATTAGCTGAGGTGTCTATAAGAGAAAATATTGGCTGTTTATCTTATTCTCCTTTAGCCAGTGGTTTTTTAAGTGGTAAATATAGAAATAAGCAATTTCCAAAAGGATCTCGGATGGAAAGAGATTGGGATTTTTGGACAAGATATCGAAAACCAAATACTAACGAAGCTGTTGATGAGTATTTTAATATTAGTGAAAAATACAACATTGATATGAGTCAAATGTGTATAAAATTTTGTGAGATACAGGATTTCATGTCTAGCGTTATTATTGGTGCAACAACAATGGAGCAGTTGAAAACAAATATAGAAAGTGTAAAAGTGNATCTTGATAAAGAAATAATTAATGAAATTAATGAAATTCAAAAAAANTATCCAAATCCATGTCCATAATTTTTAAAATAATTTTTTTTATTCTCTTATTAGGATCAACTTCTTNTTCAGAAGAATTAAATAANATAGGAACATTTAAAGACTGGGATGCAATTGTTGTTACTAATGGGGATAGTAAAGTATGTTTTGCTCAATCTAAACCTGTTCTTCAATCTCCTAAAAAAAATGATAGAGATGCAAGATTATTTGTAACTTTTAGACCATCTGAAAAAATTAAAGACGAAGTAAGCACAACCTCAGGCTATGAATACAACAGTCAAAATTCAATTACAGCTAGCTCTGGTAAATCAAAATATAAATTTGATATAGCTCAAGATAATTTTGCATGGATTTCAAGTAATAAAATTGAAAAAAAAGTTGTTAGCAGAATGAAAAAAGCCTCAAGATTAATGGTTACTGGATATAATAAATCTGGATCTCAAACAATTGATCATTATTCTTTGATGGGCTTCACTAAAGCATATAACGCGGCTAAAAAAAGCTGCAGTTAAATAATGAAATCAAAGAAAAAGATAGTTCTTGCCTATTCTGGAGGTTTGGACACATCAATCATATTAAAATGGTTACAGGAAAATTATGATGCAGAAGTAATTTGTTATACTGCAGACATTGGTCAAGAAATANATAGAAATAAAATTTTCAGAAACGCAAAAAAACTTGGCGTAAAAAATATTATTATTCAAGATCTAAAAGATATTTTTGTAAAAGATTATGTTTATCCAATGATTAGGGGCCATGCAATATATGAAGGTGTTTATTTGCTTGGAACCTCAATTGCNAGACCTTTAATAGCCAAAGATCAAATTAGAATTGCTAAAAAATTTAATGCCTATGCTGTGTCTCATGGATCAACAGGAAAAGGAAATGATCAAGTAAGATTTGAGTTAGGTTATCATTATTTTGGTCCTAAAATAAAAGTTATTGCGCCTTGGAGAATTTGGAAACTGAAATCTAGATCAGATCTAATTAATTATGCAAAAAAAAATAAAATTGAAATACCTAAAGACAAGAAAGGAGCGCCACCTTTTTCGGTAGACGATAATATTTTTCATACATCAACAGAAGGAAAGGTGTTAGAAAATCCAAAAAACTCTGCACCTGACTTTATCTTTCAAAGAACGTTATCTCCAGAAAAAGCACCTAATAAATCTTCAATTGTAAAAATAGACTTTAAAAGTGGAGATCCAATTGCAGTGAATGGGAAAAAATTATCTCCGTCTAAATTGCTTGGAAAATTAAACGACATTGCTGGAAAAAATGCTGTTGGAAGAGTTGATCTAGTAGAAAATAGATTTATCGGTATAAAATCAAGAGGTGTATATGAAACACCAGGCGGAACTTTATTAATGCACGCTCATAGGGCTATAGAGTCTGTTACACTTGATAAAGATACAATGCATAAAAAAGAAAAAATTATGCCTAGATATGCGGAACTGATTTACAATGGATATTGGTTTTCTAAAGAGAGATTTAAATTACAAAGAATTGTAGATCTTA
>FUFK010039489.1_pt1 | contig 18081 bp, 20 predicted proteins | sample 1021851 | NCBI WGS metagenome assembly FUFK01 (sample SAMEA51879418, study PRJEB19060) | metagenome
AGAAATTGATTTGAAAAAAAGGAAGGTGTCTTTAAGTATAAAGCTATTAGAAGAATTACAAAATAAAAAAGCTCTGGAAATGGGTTCAGACCCATTATCAGGAAGACAGCTTCCATTTTCCTCTTTATCAGATAAGTTGGATAAGAAAGAAAAAAAGAAAAAGAAAGATTAATAAAAATTGGCAATAGTTAAATCTAGGCTCCTTCAAAAAATTTATAAAAAATATCCTAATTTCTACAAAAAAGATCTGGAAAAGTTCTTTAATATTATTTTAGAGGAAATAAAATATTCATTAAAAAAAGGTGAAAGAGTTGAATTAAGAGGTTTTGGTACTTGGTCGACACATATACAAAAAGCTAGAATTTCTCGTAACCCAAAAACTGGTGAAAAAGTTGATACTCCTGAAAAAAAGACTATTCATTTTAAATTTGGTAAAGAGTTATTTGACAAAATAAATAATGAAAAAAAATAAAAAAAAATTATTTATTGCATGTGACACAAGCAAAATTTCAAAAGATAAAAATAAAATTTTAAAATATAGGGTCACTTATTTAGAAATGATAAAACACCCTAGTTATTCATATCCAAATTGTCCAATAAAATTCACTAATATTATTAAATCAAATAATGTTCCATATTGGTATTTTATTTCTTTATATAAATCTGTTGGAGAAGAATATGAATGGACAGATATGTTAAAGCAAAAAAAAGAAATTACAGAAAATTTTTTAAATAACAAAAATGTATATTTTTACTCACTTATATCATCAGGTGTTCCAATTGGATTTTTTATCTTAGATTATAGAAAAAAAGAAATCTGCGATATAAGTTATATTGGATTGACTAAGGGTAATTTAGGAAAAGGTCTAGGTAAATATCTCTTTAAAACAGCATTCTTAATGGGTTGGGATACAAATTATATTAATAAATTAACTGTTAATACATGTACATTAGACCATAAGGCTGCACTTCCTCTTTATCAAAAACTTGGGTTTGAACCAGTAAGGTTTGAAGATAAAAAAAAGATGAAAACTTTTTTTAATTAAATGACTTTCCTTCTAAAAATTTTCCACTGTAAATATTTAAAGATTTCATAGATTGCCATACAATTTGACCATTGTTGATAACAGTATCTATTCCTAAAGCTGGCATAAGTGGCTTTTCATAAGTTGCTTTGTCAATTACAACTTCAGGATCAAATATAACTAAGTCTGCAAAATAATCTTTTTTTATCAATCCTCTTTTTTCTAAACCAAAAGTCTTAGCGCTTTTAAAAGTCATTTTGTATATTGCTTCTTCTAAAGAAAAAAGTTTCATCTCTCTGGAATATTTTCCTAAAACTCTTGGAAAAGTTCCCCATAATCTTGGATGAGGATGCTTATCCCCAGGCAAGCCATCTGAACCTATCATAGTGCCGTCAAAACTAATTATACGATTTAAATCTTCATCATCCATCTGAAAATAAATTGCTCCAGCAGGATAAAGTTTATCTACCAACTCATCAATTGTACAATTAAATTCTTTTGCTATCTTATTGATATCATTAACTTTTAAGTCTTTCACTTTATCTGACCATGTAACCAATACTTTGTCGGCCCTTTCTACAAAATGTTTTAACAACATTGTTGAACTGGCTGTATACGGATAACAATCTAAATCAAGATGTTGTTTCTTTTTAGCCTCTTTAATTAGTTTTAGAGTTTCTTTACTTTTACCCCAATTAGATCTTCCTGCACATTTATGATGTGATATCACAGTTCTTACATCAGCTAATTTCCCAATCTTAATTGTTTCATTTACAGACTCTACTAGATTATCTCCCTCATTCCTCATATGAGTAGTAAAAATTCCATCATGTTTTTTTAATACTTTTGCTAATTCAATAATTTCTTCAGTTGGTGCATCATTAGCAGCAGGATACGCAAGACCAGTTGACAATCCAATCGAACCATCAATCAATGCATTTTCTAAAATATTTTGCATTTTAATTATTTCGTCTTTAGTTGCACTTCTATTTATTTCTCCNTTCATCACCTGAACTCTTAGCATTGAGTGACCTGTCAACAGTGAAATATTGATTGAACTTGGGCTTTCATTAAATGCATTTTTATATGATGAAACAGATGAAAATCTATATGCATCTTTATCACCAAGTAATGGAATTGGCGCTGGAACATCTCCAGAAAAATCAAAAGGAGCTAAACTTATACCACAATTTCCTGCAATGCAGGTAGTTACTCCTTGACTAATTTTACATGACATACTTCTATCAATAAAAATATTTTGATCGTCATGAGTGTGAACATCTATAAAACCTGGTGCAATTATATGTGATGTAGCATCAATTACATTTTTAAATGATAAATCATTTAAGTTATAATTTTCATCATGTATTTTAACAGATTTTTGATCTTTCTTAAAAATTGAAATAATTCGGTCACCATTTACCAAAAGATCTGCTTCATATCTAGCATCTCCCGAACCATCAATAATAGTTCCATTTTTAATTAAATAATCAATATTCATTTTAAATTCTTTATTAAGTTTATATTATAATAAGTATTATTTAAAAAAAACTAGATAAATGTTTTTTAAAAATTTAAATATTAAAATTACAACTTAAACCTTGCCTAGGCCAGTTTGCTTTTAATAACAAACCTTCATAAGATGCGGTAATATAAGCAGTTTTATTGTTTAATCCCCCAAAACATAAATTTGTAATATAGGGGTCGTTAATTGAATAGAATTCTTTAAACCCATCTGATGGAGATATTACAGTTATCCCACCATCATACAATGTACCAACACAAACATTTCCATTCAATTCAATTGCTAATGAATCAAATCTAAAAAGCCCTCTATTTTGATTGAGTAATTGTCCACCATATACAGAATTTGGAAACTGAATTTTATTTACCTCTCCATCACCTAGAATTTCNAAGCTATATAATTTACCTCCTTCTGTATCAGCAATATACAAAAANTTTTCATCNGGAGATAAACCTATTCCATTAGGTGTCATAATAGGATGAATAACTTCTTTAATNTCTGAACCATCAGGCTTTGCCCAATAAACGGAACCTCGGTCCATAGTTCTTTCCCTAACTTTTCCTAAATCTGTAAACCAAAAATTTCCTTTTTTATCAAAAACAATATCATTTGGACCATTTAATGGTAATCCATTACACTCAGAATAAAGTGTTTCAAATTCACCCGTATTTAAATTAACTTTTTGAATTTTACCTGACTTATAGTTTTTTGCTTGAGCAACTGGTCTCCTTTTCTTTTGATCACTTGAGATTTCCCAATCAAACCCACCATTNTTACAAANATAACAAAANCCATCTGGACCAATTGCCGCTCCATTTGGCCCTTCACCTAAATTTGAAACAATTTCTTTTTTTCCATTTTGATATATTTTTGTTANAGTACCTCTGGCTATTTCAACTAATAAAATACTTCCATCATTTAAATAAATTGGACCTTCCGGAAAAAGTAAATCATCAGTCAAAATTGAAGTTTCGAGATTAAATCTTTTTTCCATAATTAAACTCTAAATTTTTTTTATATTTGGTATTAACCAAAATAGTAAAGCACCAATTATTGTAAATAAAGTACAAAAGAAAAATCCAACATTATAATTTGAAAATTGATCAAATAAAAAACCTGATATAAATGCACCTAATGCAGCACCAAGGCCCTGACCCAGATTAGAAGCTCCATAGATAGAAGCAAGACCTTTTCCAGCAAAAATTTTTGCAATAAGCGTAGTTATTATAGGACCTCTAGCACCAGCTGATAAACCAAAAGGGATAATAAATAAAAATACAATTAAATATTTAAAATCAGAATATTGTATACAATATAGTGATAAAATTCCTAATAAACTTAATATATAACTTAAAGTTGAAACATAATGTTTTGGCCATATATCAGCAGCAAAACCAGTTAATGCCATTCCCGGAAAAGTTAGCATCCCCATCAGACCAAAGTATAAAGCAGCTTCTAAATCTGAAAACCCACAATAAATTAAATAAACAACAACTTGTAAACTAATTCCAAAAATACCCATCGCTGTAAAAAAATAAATTAGAAAAAATTTCCAAAATGTATTTTCTCTTAAAGCTTCAAATAATGATGAATCATTTAATTTATTTGTAGAAACATCTACTGAATTGTAAATACCAACATTAATTTTTTTCCAAGGTAGAAAAAATAATAAAATCAAAATCCCAAGAAAGAACAAACCAATGAAATTATATGAAGTTTCCCAGCCATACTTACTTATCAATATTTGACAAAGTGGAGCTAAAATTAAAACACCTAGTCCTTGGCCAGAATAAGCAATTGATAATGCTGATGATAACTTTTTATTAAACCATTTTGAAATAATACTCTGACTTGGTATGATCCCAACCATTGAAGCACCTAGTCCGCTAAAAACTCCTAAGAAAATATAAAATTGCCATAATTCATTTAAATATCCTGAAATATAGTAACCACATGATAGAAGCAAAGTGCCTAACACGTAGTTAAACTTACCTCCAAATTTATCAAAAATTATTCCCGATATAAGAGACCCTATCCCTAAACTAAACATGTAAACCGAATAAATTGAAGTTACAGAAGCTCTGTCCCAATCAAATGTATCACTTAATGGAAGGAGAAAAACACCAAAACTTTCTCCCATTCCTCTACTAACAGAAATCATAAATAGACAAAAAAATAATATAAATATTGGAACAATTGATTTTTTAAAATCCATATCTTTTAAAGTCATAATTGAAAAAATAATTTATTACTGTAATTTAATTTATTAAGTATCATAAATTAGATGAAGAACCAAACTAATACAAATAAATACAATCTGACTAATGATGTCATAAAAAAAGAAGTAGACGACATATTAAAAGGTAAATACCAACAATGTGTGTTAGGTACTTTAGATCAAAATGGATACCCATACTTATCAAAAACACTGCCTCTTTATTACGAAAAAAAAATATACCTTTTACTGAGTGATTTAAGTGATCATACAGAAAATTTAAANATTAATAAAAAGGTAAGTATATATTTTGCTCAAGAAGAAATTCATAAGGAGAGACTTAATAATCCTAGACTTACTTTGTTAGGACTAATTAAGAAATTAAAGCTTAATAAAAATGATGAAATTTTTAGAAAATTATTAAAAAATTACATTCTCATTGAAAAAAGCGCAAAAATGTGGGGTGAGTTCTTAGATTTTAATTTTTATGAATTTAATGTTAAAAATTCCCTTTACGTAAAGGGTTTTGGGAAAGCATATAAAGAAGTATATTAATTATGATAAATAGTTTTAAAGAAAAACTTCTTTATAAATTTACAAAAAAATATTGGAAGTTAATAAACCAAAAACATGGTATATTAAACAATTTTACAGTCCAAAAAGGACTTTTTAAAGATTTAAAATTAAATAAAGAACAATATTGGAATTCAGGAGATTTAGGGTCAAAAATATATGGCTTTTATGAAAAAGATGTTCAAGAAATAATATATAAAATAGTAAAAAAATACAAAATAAAACAATTTATAAATATTGGATCAGCAGATGGCTTTTTTCCAATAGGTTTTTTAAGATTAAAATTATTTAAAAATGCAATTTGTTTTGAACAAAATAAAATTGGCCAAAAGTCAATCATCCAAAATGCAATAACTAACAAAGTTCTTGATAAAATTAAAGTCTATGGAGAAATTAGTTCAAATAATTTTAAAAATGATTTAGTTTCAAAATTACAAAAATCTCCTTCTTTAATTTTATGTGATATAGAAGGATATGAATATAAACTTTTTTCATTAAAAAATTTAGAATTAATAAAAAATGAATTTTTGATTATTGAGATACATCCAACTTCTAAATCAAATCTAATGAAATTTGAAAAAAACATAAATTGTTATTTCAATACAAAGGAAATATTCAGTAATTCAAACAATTTCAGAGACTTACAAGAATTACATAATTTAAATGATATAGATAGAAATCTTCTAACTTCAGAAGGAAGATCCTTCATTGGAAAATGGTTAATTTTGGAACCAAAATTAATAAAACAAAATTAAACAACCAATAAATAAACCTAAAATTTTTAATAAAAAATTTTTAGCTTTAATTATAGAAAATGAAAACATTAACAAACAAATTGAAATTTTAAACATTGCAATTAATGCTTCTATAGGAGTTGATCCTAATTTTATTAAACTTGGATTTGAAACCATGCCTAAAGGAATAAAATATAACCCCAAACCTAAAATCATAGAAGTTATAGATACTTTTACCCAGTTTTCATTTACCATTCCAGCTGCGATAAAAACTGTTCCACATACTGGAGGAGTTATTGTAGATAAAAGCGCAAACCAAAATACAAATAAATGTACAAGAAGTATGTCTAATCCCATATCAATCAATGCTGGCCCAGCTACAGTTACACAAATTATATAAGCTGCAGTAGTTGGAACTTCCATTCCTAGAATCAAACATGCTAAAGCAGTGAATAATAATGCCAGCCATACATTATTGTTTGAAAATGACATTATTAAAGATGTTAACTTTATGCCCAGTCCTGTCATTGCCAAAACACCAATAATCAAGGAAGCACATAAAATTATCGAAGCAATTAAAGAAATTTGCTTGCCACATAAATTACAAGCTTTTTTAAATCTATCAAACCCTATCTTAATATCAAATTTTGTATTTAGATTAAAAAATAATAGTACAAACGATAATAAAATTGCAATTGAAGCAGAAAATTGTGGAGTAAAACCACTAAACATAAAAAATAACAAGATAAAAAATGGAACAAGAAAAAATATAAATGTAAAAAAAACTAACTTTTTATTAGGTGTATCCTTTTCTGGCATAGGCTTTAAATTATAAATACCTGAATAAAAATTAATACCAATCCAAACTGTAAAAAAAAATAATAATGCAGGAAGAAAAGCAGCAACAATTATTTCATCATAAGGTATGCCTGTTAACTCAACCATAACAAAAGCACCAGCACCCATAAGTGGAGGCATAATTTGCCCTCCAGAAGAAGCAACTGCTTCTACAGATGCTGCTAACTTTTTTGGGTACCCAAGTTTTTTCATTGTTGGCAATGTGATTGAACCAGTAGACGCAACATTAGCAGAAGCAGAGCCAGATATGGATCCAAATAATGCTGATGAAATTATTGAAACTTTTGCTGCACCCCCTTTTAGCTTTCCAGCAAAAAATTTTGCAATATTCATGAAACCTTCTCCTGCCTCTCCAGCATTTAAAAAACATCCNAATATTACAAAAATTGACACAATNGTAACCGAAACATTGGTTAAAGACCCCCAAAGTCCAGTTTCAGCAATGGTTAAGTTACCTAAAAAACTATTAACAGGTATTCCAGGATGACCAAATTCTCCAGGTATCAAATAGCCAAACATGCCATATAACAAAGCAATGAGCGTAACTAATGGTAAAGGCCAACCNACTGATCTTCTAGCCATTTCTAAAACTAAAAATAATAAAAATAAACTTAGTATGAATTGAAATTCATTTTCGATAAAACCATATTGGTCAGATAACAAATCATGATTTAAAGCAATCCATAAACAAGATAAAACACCTAGAACAGTTAAAACTATATTTATAAAAGAAACTTTTTTATCATTTTCTGAATATAAAAAAATCCATGGGATAGCAAAAGCCATATGAATGGGTCTTGAAACTAAATTTGGTATCAATCCAGAAAAAATTAAGTACATATGAAAAATGATTGACCCTAGGCCAATCATTATCCATATATTTTTATCAATTCTCATTAATTATGATGAGAAGATATTTTTACGCCTTTTTCTTTGTAATATTTTAATGCACCTGGGTGAATTTTAGTTGAAATATTATTAATCATGTTAAATTCAACACCATTCCACCACTTAGCAGCTTGACCTAATGAGTTTTTACTTTCCCAAAAAGTTTTAGTTAAGTTATAAGCAACATCAGAACTCATATCTGTTGTAGTATAAGTAACTACTGGTAATGAAGTTGTTTGAATATCAGAACTCTGGCCTTTATAAGTTCCACTAGGTATAATTAACTTAGTTCTTTTTGTTTTTTTAATTTGATCATCTGATAGTGAAATTACATTTACTCCGAGTGAAGAAGCAGCTTCAATAACATTTGGAGCTGGATAAGATCCAGCTGTGACAAAACCATCAATTTGACCATTCTTTAGTGCGGGAACAGCATTTGACAATTCTACATTTGCCAAATTAACTTTGCCTTCCAAACCAAACATCTTAAGGTATTTTGCACCCTCTCTAGCACCAAAAGAACCTTTACCAATTAATATTGATTTTCCAGACATTTCTGAAAATTTGGTAACTCCTGATTTTTTTGACATAACAAAATGCATAGTTAACGATGGAATTGGAAATAAGGCTCTTATATCTGAGTATCTAGGGTCACCCTTTCCTTTAAACATAGCTTTTTCAGCGATAGCTAGTTTTATTAAAACTGGTGGTGTAGTAAATACATAATTACCTTTTCTAGCCTTAACTTCTTTAACATTTTGTACAGAACCTTGGCTCTCTTCTACGGTGACAATAATTGAACCATTTGAGTTTTTTTTCATCGCTTCAGCTATTTGAACACCCATTTGATAATATGATGATGTCGATTTAGCTGATTTGTATGTTATTTTAGTATCTGCAAAAGTTAAAGTACTAGATAATAAATAACCTAAAAGTGTTGTAAAAATATAAAATAACTTCATAAATCCTCCCCAAGTTACTTTTTGTACAATAACTATAGTAAAATTAAATTAAAATGAAATTAAAAAGGAAATTTAGATACAGATCCTTGTCTGTAAATTTTTAATTCTTTATCTTTTGATACTGGAATACATGTAAAAGTTGGTGGGTTTAAACCAACATCCCTTAATTCCAAGCCTGCATTTTGAGCATTTGTAAAACATTCAGCAGCTGATTTATATCTTAAGCCACTTACAAATACGTCTTGATTAAAAAACCATAATAATAGGAATTCCATGTTAAACATGTAATCTTACAAAGCGACATTTCAAGTCACTTTGTAAGACAATATTATTTTAGATAACTTTTAATGGTATCTTTTTAGGTTTTCTTTCCTCAGGAATTTCTCTTTTAAGAACAATGTTTAAAAGTCCATTAGATAAGTTTGCTTCTTTGACATCCACATACTGTTCTAATCTGAATTTTTGTTCAAATGATCTTTTGGCAATTCCATTATAAAGATATTGAACATTTTTATCTTGAACGTCACTCATGATTTGTCCTTTAACTGTAAGAACACCATCATGTACATCAATATTAATATCTTTTTTATTGAAACCAGATACTGCTAAAGTTATTTCATACTCATCATCAGAATGTCTTATGATGTCATAAGCAGGAAATGAACTTTGTTTTTGATTATTAAAATTCTCTAGTTCGTTGAAGAGGTTATCAAATCCTACAAAAGAACGTAGAGCTAGTGTTGGTAATATTGTCATAATATACTCCTTTAAAAGCAAGTTAACGAAAATCCCATTATGGCGATTTTCTGATTTAAATAGACATCCAAATAATGCAATGTCTAAAGTATATATGGTTAATTAATTTGAAATTTAAATAGTATATTGTATATTTTTTCTATGTTTATTTCAGAAATTAAAATTGACACTTATAATATCCCTTTGCCTGAACCAGTGGAAGCGTATGCAGCGGGAGTTATGAAATCTTTTGACTTAGTTATATGTAGAGTAACAAATGATAATGGTATTGAAGGAGTTGGTTATATTACAGTTCACGAAAATCAAGGAAAAGCCATTGCTCAAATAATAAAGGATAGTTTTGTAGATTTGCTTAAAAATAAGGATCCAAGATATATTGAGTATTTATGGAACCTTATGTGGAAAAAAGTTCACTACGCGGGAAGAGGTGGTCCTGTCAGCTTTGCAATAGCAGCCGTGGATGTAGCTTTGTGGGATCTAAAAGGTAAATATCTAAATGAACCATTGTGGAGTTTATTAGGTGGATTTCAAAAAAATGTATTATGTTACGCAGGTAATATAGATTTAAATTTTTCAAAAGACAAATTATTAGCAGAAGCTACAAAATCTCTTGATCAAGGGTTTAGAGCAATCAAAATGCGACTTGGTAGAGAAACATTAAAAGAAGATTTGGAAAGACTAGACGCTATGAGAAGTCACTTATCAAGTGATATATCATTAATGGCTGATGCCAATGAAGCATGGACTGTTAATCAAGCCATGAAAGCATTCAACGAAATTGAAAAGTTTAATTTAGTATGGCTAGAGGAACCAATCCAACCTGACGATTTTGAAGGATATAAATATCTAAGGTCTCTGGGAAAAGTTCCAATTGCAGCAGGTGAAAATTTACACACACTAGCCGAAATGAATTTATTAATAAAACATAATGGTGTTGATTATGTTGAACCTGACCTAACTACTTGTGGTGGTATAACAACTTATATGAAAGTTGCAAAACTAGCAGAAATAAATAACTTACCTGTGGTGTCACACGGCGTTCACGAACTTCATGTTCACCTACTAGCAGCTTGTCCAAATGCTTCATATATGGAATTTCATGCNTGGAGAATTGATGATTATATAGAGGANAAACTCTCAATAAATAATGGTTACTCTCCTGCTCCAGACAAGCCTGGCCATGGGGTTGTTTTTGATTTTGAAAAACTCTCAAAACTTAAGATTGATTAACTTATTATGAATAATGAAATAAGATCAATCAGTAATAAGATGCATGAACGTGGTTTAAGTTCAGATAAACAAGAATTTGGATCATTCTATTTATTAAGATTTTTGGGCGCTAAAATAAATTTTGAACCTAANCAATGCATAGTTTCATTAGAATCTGTTCCACCAATGTTTAACCCCCAAGGTACTCTTCATGGAGGAATAATTACAACAATTATGGATATATCAATGGGACATTTAATAAAAAATGAACAAAGTGCAGGAACTACTTTAGAATTAAAAGTAAATTTTATGTCAGCTATTAAACATGAAAAAATTAAATGTGTTGGATCTTTTTTAAAAAAAGGACGAACTATAAGTACACTAGATTCTAAATTATTTAGAGAAGATGGGAAATTAGCTGCATACGCTACATCAACGTGGAAAATTTTATAAGTTCTCTCTTAACTTACAGTATTCTTCTCCTGACATTTCAAAATATTTTATATTTGGATAGTTTAATTTCATTGGTTTGGGGTCAACTATTTCAATAGGAATATCAGGTCATATGCATGGAGCACCTATTCTCAAAGCAATTGATGTTATATTCACACTAAAGGAAGTTCCTATAAATATCATTTTTTTTGCTGAATTCATCCATTGTTCAGCCTCAGAAAACCTATAAATTTCGGTATACATTTCGTCAAATAATAATACAAAAGGCTTTAAAGAAAATTTAATTTTAGGTTTAAAATTGTTTGTTTTTAAAATTTTAAATTTATCAAATAAAGATGAAATTAATTTATTATCTTCAAGTGAAGGATCAATTTCATTCCAATTTGCATCAATAGGTGTTTGATACTCCATTTCATCTTGATAAGTAACAACTTTATCTAATCTTCCGTGAATACTTATATAATTTTTATTTCCAGCTTTAGCATCCAAACCATCAATATTTTGAGTTATAAGGTTTTTATTAGATAGCCATTTATGTACAAAATTTGGTTTTGCATCTTTATAGGCAATGAACCTTTTAAAATACCATAGTAAAAATTGATCCGGGTAATTTTCATACATATATCTAGTTGCCATTTCTTGTGGTGTATAATTAACGCTACCTACTGTCCAAAATCCATCACTTCCTCTAAATGTTGGTATGCCACTTGCTGAACTAACACCAGCACCAGTTATATATAATTCTTGCAATTTTTTACTTCTAAATAAATATTTTGTGTATATGTTATGATTAAATAATATTAATTCTAATTTTATATGCAAACTATAATAGAAATCAAAAATCTTAGAAAGATATATAAAGATAATAAAGTTGCTTTAGATGATGTGAATCTTAATATTTTTAAAGGNGAGATCATTGCGTTGTTAGGNCCAAATGGTGCCGGTAAAACTACATTAATATCCAATATATGNGGAATATCTTCCATTACATCTGGTGATATAAAAGTTAATGGTTTTGATGTAGTAGATAATTATAGAGAGGCCAGAAAATGCATTGGCATAGTACCTCAAGAATTGTCTTTTGAACCTTTTGAAAAAGTTATTAATACAGTAAATTTTTCAAGACAATTATTTGGCAAAAAACCTGACGAAGAATATATTGAAAATTTATTAAAAAAGTTAAGTTTATGGGACAAAAAAGATCAAATTATTAGATCTCTNTCNGGNGGAATGAAAAGAAGAGTTTTGATTGCTAAGGCATTAAGCCATGAGCCAGATGTCCTNTTTTTGGATGAACCAACAGCCGGCGTAGATGTNGAGCTTAGAAAAGATATGTGGAATACTATCAAAAATCTTCAAAANAGCGGCGTTACAATTATTTTAACNACGCATTATATNGAAGAAGCAGAATTAATGGCAAACAGAATTGCTGTTATTAATAATGGGAAAATTTTATTAATTGATAAGAAAGACAATTTAATAGATAGAATGAGTAAAAAAACATTAATAATTCATACAAATAGTAAAATTAACAAAATAGATAAAGCTTTAGAAAAATTTCAACTTCGTGTNAGCAAAGATAAAAAAAATTTAGAATATGATTATAGCCCCAATAAGAAAAAAACGGGNATAACTACTTTACTAAATGAGATAAAGAAAACTGGAATTGAGTTAATAGATGTTCAGACTAAACAATCTAATCTTGAACAAATATTTGTTGAGATTTTAAAGAATGATTAATTTTAGATCTATTAAAGCTATTTATATTTTTGAAATGTCACGCACATTTAGAACTCTTATCCAAAGTCTTATTTCTCCAATATTATCAACAGTTTTATATTTCATTGTCTTTGGAACAGCAATTGGAAATAACATAAACTTTACAAATGANATNCCTTACGGTGCATTTATAGTACCTGGTTTAGTTATTTTAACTATTTCTATGCAAAGTGTAAACAATGCATCATTTGGTATATTTTTCCCCAAATTTCTTGGTACTACTTATGAAATTTTATCTGCTCCAATTTCATATGTTGAGATTGTTATTGGTTATGTAGGTGCTTCTGCGACTAAATCATTTTGTCTTGGATTATTGATTTTAATGACCTCAACTTTTTTTGTTGATCTAGATATCAAATTTCCAATTTTGATGTTGTGTATGCTACTATTATCCTGTGTATCATTTAGTTTATTAGGTTTTATTATTGGAATTGTTTCTGATAATTTTGAACAAATAAATTTTGTGCCAATGATAATTATCACACCATTAGTTTTTTTAGGAGGTAGTTTTTATACCATTGATGTGCTTCCAGATTTTTGGCAAACAATTACACTATTTAATCCTATATTTTATCTTGTGTCTGGTTTTAGATATTCTTTTTTTGGTACTGGTGAAGTAAATATTTTAATAAGTATATTTTCAATTTCTTTGTTTATTTTACTATGTATAATNATTATATGGANAATTTTTAAAACAGGATACAAAATCAAAACATAGGATTAAAAATGAAATTATATAATTTTACACTTGCTCCAAATGGAAGAAGAGTGAAAATTTTTTTAAAGTTTAAAAATAAAGAAATACCAGAACAAGAAATTAATGTTAGAGAAGGCGAACAATTCAAAGAGCCTTTCAAATCTATGAATCCATTTAATTGCGTCCCCTTTCTTCAACTCGATGATAATACAATAATCTCTGAAAGTATTAGTATTTGTAGATATTTAGAAGAGGAACATTTTCCAGAACCTACTTTATTTGGATCTACACCTAAGATGAGAGCATATATTGATATGTGGAACAGAAGGTTAGAATTAGACGGCTATTCTCCTTTAGGGAATGCAATAAGAAACAAATCATCATTTTTTGTTAATAGAGTATTAGCAGGCACAAGAAATGATATTAAACAAATGCCGGAAATTGTAGAAAGAGGCATACAAATGATCGAATTGCTTTTTCAAAGAATTGATCAACATCTTGAAAAAAACAAATTCATTTGTGGCGAACAATTTACAATTGCTGATATAACGGGATATTCAATTTTTAAATCATGTGAATTATTAAAATTTGAAATACCAAAAACATTGCCAAATACAATAAGATGGCGAGATACTCTATACAAACAAGATTGTTTCGATGTCTGAAAAAGAAAAAGTTTGTATCGTTACTGGAGTTGGTCCTGACAAAGGAACTGGCGCTGAAATAGCAAAACTTTTTGGTAAAAAAAAATATAAAGTTGCAATGATTGCAAGGAATAAAAAAAATTTAAATGATTTAGAAAAAAAATATAAAAACATTTTTTCCTATCCTTGTGATGTAGGTGATTTGGAAAAATTTAAAAAAACCTTAAAGAAAATAAAAAATAATTTAGGTCCTGCAGATGTTGTAATACATAATGCTCCAAGTGCATCAAGAGGAAGTATATTAAAATTAAATCCTGATGATTTAGAACTTAATTTTAGAGTAAATACAACAGCCCTATTACATCTTGTAAGAGAAACTTTGCCAAGTATGTTGTCCAAAAAAAAAGGAAGTATTTTAATAACTGGTAATACTGCAGCAACTAGAGGTAAATCACATTGGGGGTTTTTTGCGTCTACAAAAGCAGCTCAAAGAATTTTGGCTGAATCAATTGCAAGAGAATTTGGTCCAAAAGGTATACACGTTGCTTATTTCATTATTGACGCAGCTATCGATACNCCAAGAACACGTCCTTACATGCAACCGGACAAACCAGACGATTATTTCTCAAAACCAACTGCAATAGCAGAAGAAATGTATAAAACAGTGCTTCAGGATAAATCAACGTGGTCTTTTCGAGTAGAGTTAAGACCATTCGGTGAAACATGGTAAAACTTTATGGATAAAGTAGTAATAATAACAGGTGCTGCNAGAGGNATTGGTCTNGCTACAGCTAAAATATTCTTACAACAAAATTATAAGGTTNTAATAGTTGATAGAGACAGAAATGAAGTTAATAAACTTAAATTAAAAAATGACAAATTATTAAAATATATTTGTGATATATCAGATCCCAAAAAAAACAAAAGTATGATTGAGGATATTTATAAATGGGGGAAACGAATAGATATTTTAGTAAATAATGCCGGTGTAGCTGATTTTGGAAAAATTGAAACTGTAAAATTTAAAAATTGGCGTAAAATCATGGATACAAATTTAGATGGTACCTTTTTAACTACACAAAATGTAATTAAATATTTAAAAAAAACTAAAGGAAATATTATTAATATCGCATCAATATCTGGATTAAGAGCATCAACTTTAAGGATTGCATATGGAACTTCAAAAGCAGCAATTATACAATTAACTCAACAACAAGCTATAGAATTAGGCGAATTTGGGATCAGAGTAAATTGTGTCTCACCAGGGCCTGTAAAGACTAAATTAGCTCAAGCAGTNCACACTCCTGACATTGTGAAAGCTTACCATGATTCAATACCACTTAACAGATANGGTATGGAAAATGAAATTGCTGAAGCAATTTTTTTCTTATCCTCTGAAAAAGCAAGTTATATAACTGGACAAAATTTATCAGTTGATGGTGGTTTCGAAGCATCCGGTGTCGGACTCATTTCATTAAGAGAAAGTTAATCAATATTGATAAAACAATAAAATATNATAATTATACTTTAAATAAAATTTCTGTGAGATCATTTAATTTTTNATCAGGAAAAACTTCTNTATTTAACAATTGAAAGTCTGTATCAAAACACACTGACATTGCTGAACAATAGACAGAACGAGCATCTAAGGTAGAGTTTAAATCTCTTCCTTCAAATAAATTTTTATTTTTAATACCAGGCCAATCTGCATAGACTTGAGATTTTTTAACTAAACCACCACCTAAAAGAATTGAAGTACCATAACCATGTTCTGTTCCATAGCCATTATTTTGAACTAATGTTCTTCCAAATTCAGTAAGTGTAATTATTAAAGTATTTTTAAAAGAGTTACCTAATGTTTTTTTCAAAACATCAAATGTATAATCTACTTGTTTAAGTTTTTGTCCATGCTCACCATCTGCACCCCCTTGTGCAGCATGAGTATCAAAACCAAATACTTCAAANACAGCAACTCGAGGACCATCAATTTTTTTAAGCTCNGAACCTGCAATCCTTGCAAGTGTTTTTAAATTTTTATTATTTGGAGNTTTAGTCATAGAGATTGGNCTACTAATTANTTTATCAAANGATTTTTTTAATAGAGGTTCGTCATNATAATGATGTTTTAATATATCAACTAAATTTCTAGTTGGCATACTCAACTTCGAAGGAAAAAAATTATCTTGATTTGCTTTACCCCTTAATAATAAAGGCATAGGCAAGGACATGGANAAGCCNTCTAATCCAGCAACATCAATTCCCCTTCCAAGCCATCCTGTTTTNAACTTATAAGGTATTGTACCACCACTTTCCATTAAATTTTGACCGTCAAAATGTGACCTGCCAGTATATGGAATATTTGTTGCATGAACAATTGAAGCTTCATTTGATTTCCACAATTTGTGGAAACCTGAAAGTTTAGGATGNAGGCTAAAATCACTATTTAAATCTAATAATTTTTTTACAACTATGTCAGGTCTTACTTTTTCTAATGTATTATCATGAATGTAAGGAACTGATGTCAAACCATCCATCGCACCTCTTAACATAATTACAACCAGGTTCTTTTTATTATCTAACATAGATGAATTAACTTTAAGAGGTAACATCCCTGATAATAAGAGTGTTGTTGACCCTAATGTAAATTGTCTTCTATTAATTTTCATGTCTTTAACATCCATTTACTACTAAAAAGCGCGACACTTTCTTCATTATTATTAACCTTTTCAAGAAAAGTTTTTATCTCCGAAACATTATCAAAATTTAATTCAATTATTCTATCTAAATAGCTTTTATCTAAATGNATTAGTTTACCTTTTTGTTTTAATGCATTCAAAATGCCAATTCTTCTAAATAAAAATTCTGGAGAAAGCCAGTCTTCTTCAAAATCTGACCAACCATTAGGCTGGAGTGGTCTAAATGGCAATTGACCTAGGTTTCTACAAATCCTTCTTACACGGTCTTTATTTCTTGAAATCATAGTCTCAAAGTCGTAAGTCATATCTTTTGGAAAATAGTCTAAATCTGACATTTTTATGAATTGTAATAACCAAGTTTCCGGTTGTTGGAATTTTTTTAAATAAGAAAATTTGTAAGCTTGTTTTAAAACCTCAGAATGTATTGTTTTGAGATCACCTTTTGATTTTTTCCAGGCACTTATTACTGAATTNACAATTTCATCNGANGGATCTTGAGTAATAAAATGATTACATAATTTTTTTGANATAAATTCTATNCATGCTGGATTTTTNACTAAATCTTTAATNACTTTTCTTAACATNTCNCTNGCTGCCTTAGTACCAAANCNNTCNACNTANTTTTTNCCTAATANATTAAATGGACCGCTATCATGATATGCTTCTATAAAATGTACAGGGACATTTTCCTCTCTTTTGTGGATCTTTGAACTCATTTTAGGAATTCTATGCATCCAACCAGACATTACTTTTGACATGTCTATAACATCATTTTGTGTATAACCAGCATTTGGTGAAACTGTATGTAGCTCAAGTAACTCTCTGCCATGATTCTCATTTAAATTAGCTGACTTTCCTCTTTCAGCATACTTAAATGCTTTTGGAGAATTAGGCCCTATAGATTTTGTATTATCTAAATTATGTATCATTGCCCAGGAAATTGTTACTTCATAGACTAAATCTTCTATATTTTTTAACATTGCAGGTGCGATCACTTCTCTATGATATGGACCTACATCATAAGAATACATTGCATTTTTCTTTTGAATTGCGAAATGATTTCCCCA